>Ga0209643_1002339_pt1 | contig 12633 bp, 12 predicted proteins | sample AutmiccBRH37_all_FD_187383 | JGI IMG/M metagenome (GOLD analysis project Ga0209643, IMG submission 187383) | Deep subsurface microbial communities from Mt. Terri, Switzerland - Autotrophic microbial communities BRH/37_all (SPAdes) (version 2) | ecosystem: Environmental > Aquatic > Deep... | reverse complement strand
TTTTATCGAAAAAATAGGTATCAGGAAATAAGAATCCTTCTAAACGCTCCTTGCCTGTAGGAATGTCTTGCAAAAAGCTATAGTCCTTGGTGGTAAATGACTCCATGGCTTTAGAAAGTTCCTGTTCTGTTCCCAGTCCGTTTTTTGCCAGAGTATTTACTACCTGTTTCACTGTATATCCTTCAGGAATGGTAACTTTAATTATATCCGGCTCAGGTCCTTTAAGCAGGATGTCTAATACATCTCTGGCACTCATAGCAGAAGAAACTAAATATTGCCCTGCCATCAATTTTGAATCTACATTATTTAACTTCGATAGCTGTTTGAAAGCTTGAGCACTTTGAATGATTCTTCTCTTTTCCAATTCATCAGCCACTTGAGATGCAGTCATCCCTTGTTTGACCTCAAAAATTTCCTTCTGTCCTGTTTCGGAAAGGGGTTGAAGATTGCCGAACCACCACATGAGGAAAGCTATGGGTATAACTATAAGGCTTAGAAAGACAACATATATACCTAGCTTCTTGCTACTTGTTGTTCGAAGACGTCTCTTTCTCATTTTTTCTCTTCTTTCTATGTTTTGATGAAAAGCTTCAAATTACTAATTTTCTAAATTATATTTAATGAAACATTGGCAAAAAAATCAGTGCCTGTGACAATATTATTAAGGAGATCTGTGTAGTAAGTTGTAATTCCAAACTATATTATAATCTTTTTTATCATAATAAGAAACTCACGAATTACGTCGTGAGTTTCAAATAGATAGGTTATAGTTATTGATATGTCGTTCTAGATTCATTTAGTGTTGCTATTTCAGATGAGCGAAGTTTATTCTTCAGCTTCTTCCATCTCTTCCCAAGCGTCAGCAACTTTTTCCCATTCCTCATCATCTTCAATATCCATAAGCATATCTTCGCCGTTCTCATCCTTACCTAGTTTTAGGATGATGGCTTCAGCTTCTTCATCATCGTCTTCAGTTTCTTCAACTGGTAGGAGGACGAAATAGGTACTACCTTCAACTTCAAGGGAGGCCAAGTGCATGAATTCATGCTCATTTCCTTCGTCATCGTTCAATACTACGATATCAAAAGTTTCTTCCAATTCTTCTTCTTTATTGATTTTATCAGTCATGTGTATCACCTCTCAAACAAGATAGTGTAATTTTAACCTCACAGGTAAAGAATGTCAAATAATCCAACTAAAAAGATAGATAACATTTTTACCTGCTATTAAGATAGCCCTGGAGGATGAAGACTGCTGCCATCTTGTCTATGACCTTTTTCCTCTTTGCTCGGGAAACATCCGCTTCCAGAAGAGCCCTCTGAGCACCAACCGTACTTAACCGTTCATCCCACAGTTTAACTGGCAGCTGAAATTTCTTCTTCAGCTTTTCAGCGTATTCTTCAGACTTTTTGGCACTTTCCCCAATTGTCCCATTCATATTCTTAGGATACCCTAAAACTATCTCATTCACTCCATATTCTTGAATTAAATCAGATAGTTCCTGTAATTCCTGGGTTTCGTTATGTGATCTTCTGATTACCTTCAAACCCTGAGCCGTCATAGCCAAGGAATCACTCATCGCCACCCCGATAGTCTTCTCCCCGAGATCAAGCCCCATTATCCTCACAATACCACCCCCTATTAGCTGTTCGATGTCCGATGTTCGAAGTTCAAGAGCTATCCAAGTATAGTCCATCAATATAGATCTGACAGTATCTCAACAAGCACGGTAAGCGGAACTTATACGGCCTATGCCGCACACAATTCCATCTAATCTGAACCGCAGCATACACGACAAGCGGAGCACGGATGCGGAGCGCGGCAGTTAACGCCAGGAGGGCGTTATTGCCGAATAGTGCATGCTGTGGTGTAGCTCTCACTTGCATTAATCTACCTATTGCTGAAAAGTGCTTGTTACGGTCCAGCTCTCACCTTGGCATGGTGTGCCTATTGCCGAATAGTGCTGTTGAGATACTGTCCACGCAATTATTGGAGTAACCTTAAACGATCTTGAGACAGAAATGCGGACATATTCGCCCACAATATCCACAAAGAACACACCTGTCAAGATCAACACATGCCTGTCCATCCTTCAGGCTAAGAGCTTGGTGTGAACAAGTCTCGATACATTTACCACAGCCTTGACACCAATCAGCTATGTATAGTTTCTTTTCCTTTGAGGTTACAGTCTGTCTCAGTGTTGCAGATATTGAATCGCCTGCTAGAAAGGAAAGATTGAAATCTATTTCTTCGATTGAAGACATCCCTAAAGCCATGGCGTGAATCTCCGGGATACTACGAATAAAATTCAGAGCCTTCTCCGGTTCCTTGGTGAGGTGACCTCCCCCAAAAACCTTCATCGCATAAATTCCTATTCCCATGGAGGCAGCAAACTTTATAGCCTCAATCATCTCTCCTAAACTTCCATCATGAATTCCTAAACCTTGAAAATTGACCAGTGGGTGAATAACATCCAAACCAGGCTGAAGGGCTCCTGCTCTTACACCCTGGACAGTATGGGTGGAGATTCCTACAGAACTAACGATTCCTCGAGATTTGGCTTCCAGTAGCGTATCCCAAGCTGCAGCATGGCCTTTCAAAGTATGATGGCTTTCTTGTTCATGAAGTAGATACATATCCAGAATATCTCTGCCCAATAATTTACGGCTGGTTTCTAGACTGGTTTTCAATTCCTCAGCAGTAGAAGCATACGATTTAGTGACTATTCTGAGCTCGGGAAATATCTTTAAAATCGGCTTAAGCTGATCGTAGTTATCATAGATTTCTGCCGTATCAATCCAATCTATCCCCTGCGTTACTGCGTAACGTAAAACTTCCTGACCTTCGATATGACTAATTCTGCCCTGAAGAGGAGATATGGCAAGGCTGCCGAAGCAAACTTCAGATACTTCCGGTCCCCACCAACCTAGTCTTACCCTGTGCAAATTCCTACCCCCAACTGAAAACCCTCACATTAGTGAGGGTATATTATACATAAGTGCGAAAAATCCAAAAAACATCCCATACACAGCAATAGGAGATTATCTGTGTTTGCGTGTCTCCTCTAATTTAGAAGAACTGAATAGGTTTCGGTCTAAAAGGGATTATTCTAGTTCTTGGAGATAACTGCTTACCAATTCTTCTAATAATTCATGGCGTTCCAATTTACGAATCTTTGTTCTTGCTTGGTTATGACTGGTAATGTATACAGGGTCTCCAGACATGAGATAACCGACCAGTTGGTTAATTGGGTCATATCCTTTTTCCTGTAGTGCAGCATAAACCTGTTGCAAAATATCCCGAGCTGAATTATCACTAGCCTCAGACTTAAACATCATGGTATCACCTATGTTACTCAAGGTTTATACCTCCTTTCTTTTGTTACCAGTTTATTAGATTATTATTCGGCATCTAGTTAAAAATTCCCTGTCAGGAAGAAAAAAAACATATTTCTCTAAACTATTTTCCTAACATCGCTTTGATAATAGCGGGTACTTTATCTAAAGCTTCTCCAAGTTTTGCAGGATCTTTGCCGCCGGCCTGCGCCATATCCGGGCGACCACCACCCCCGCCACCGGTTATCGCAGCTACTTCTTTAATAATTTTCCCAGCATGCAGATTGCTTAAACCTGTAGGATGAACAACTGCGACCAAATTCACCTTGCCTTCAGCCGCCGCACCCAGAACGATGACCCCATTAGCTAGTTTATCCCGAAGCAGGTCGGCTGTTTGACGGAGAGTATCCATATCTTGAGCCTGAACTTTGGCGGCTAACACTTTAACCCCTTGGATATCCTGTACTTTATCCAGAAGGCTATCCGCTTCATTCTTAGACAATTTGGCTGTTAATTGTTGAACGTCTCTTTCTAGGTCTTTTACTTGATTCACCATAGAATGAACTTTCTTAACTGTTTCTTGAGGTTGAGCTTTAAGGGTGAGAGTGATTTCTCCTAGTTGATTTTCTATATCACGCAGGTAGGTTAGAACTTCTATCCCGGCAACAGCTTCAATCCTCCTAAGACCAGCTCCTATACCCCCTTCAGAGATAATCTTAATAAGTCCTATCTCTCCAGTGCTGGATACATGAGTACCTCCACAGAGTTCCATGCTGTAGTCGCCCATCTCTACTACTCGGACGGTATTACCGTATTTCTCTCCGAATAAGGCTATCGCGCCTTTTTTCCTCGCTTGTTCCATCGCCATCTCTTCTGCTTGTACCGGAAGATTAGCTAAAACAAGTTTATTCACCTCATTCTCCACGGCTAAAAGTTCTTCAGACGTTAGAGCAGAAAAATGAGAGAAGTCAAATCTTAGTCTTTCTTTCGTAACTAAAGAGCCCGCCTGCTGGACATGATCCCCAAGAATTCTTCGCAGAGCTGTATGCAAAAGATGAGTTGAACTATGATTAACTGCAATAGCTTTCCTAGTTGCGGAACATACTATGGCCTTTACTTGGTCTCCTTGATGTAATACTCCATCTTTGATAAGCAATCGATGGCTAATTGCTCCATTAGGCAATTTTTTCAATTCGAGTAATTCAGCTGAAGCTTTTTCAGTCTTTATAATTCCTATATCGGAAACTTGCCCACCGCTCTCCATATAGAAAGGTGTAGCGTTAAGAAGGCATAATACTTCTTCCCCTTCCCCTGCACTCTCTATCTCTCCTTCAGAGGTGAACAAACCCTGGATAACAGCTGTAGTCTCCAATTCTCCATAACCAGTGAAATCAGTTTTACCGATGGTTTGAGACTTAGCCAGCAGAGCATTATTCTCTACCGTTGCTATCATTTGACGAGACTGCTCTTTGGCTAGACGTCTATGTTCAGCAGCAGCTTTTCCAAATGATTCCATATCTACAGTAATCTCTTCTTCCAAAAGCATCTCTTCTGTGAGCTCTACCGGGAAACCGTAGGTTTCATAGAGATGAAAAGCATCTTCACCACTTAATTCCTTTTGCTCTTTTTGCTTAAGTTCCTTAACTTTATCTTGAAGGATTTGGGTACCTTGTTCTAATGTAGCCTGGAAATTCTTCTCTTCTAAGCGGAGATGATTCAGGATAAAGTTTTCATTCTCTATAAGTTCAGTGTACCAATGAGAATAGTCAGCTTGGATTACTACAAATATTTGTTCTAGAAATGGTTTCTCTATCCCTAGAAGTTTCCCATAGCGAACAGCTCTTCGCAGGATACGACGAAGGACATAGCCTCTTCCGTCGCTACTGGGACGTATGCCATCAGCCAGCATGAAAGCGACTGCTCGAATATGATCGGCTACTACTTTTAGGGCTACATCGCTTTTAGGGTCATCCTTATACTTTATCCCGGCTATTGTTGCCGTCTTATTAATGATAGGCAGGAAAAGGTCCGTATCAAAATTGGAATCGACCTTCTGCATTACCGAAGCGATTCGTTCCAGACCCATGCCGGTATCGATGTTTTGTCTGGGAAGAGGTGTCAGATTCCCTGATTCATCTCTGTTATATTGCATGAATACCAAGTTCCAAATCTCCAGGAAGCGATCACAGTCACAACCAATCTTACAATCTTCGCGGCCACAGCCACGGGTATCGCCTAGGTCTACATATATCTCTGAACAGGGTCCACACGGTCCTACAGGACCAGCAGCCCAGAAATTAGACTCATCCAAAGCTATTCTATCAGGATCAACTCCAGCTTCTTGGATCCAATGGGTTCTGGCTTCTTCATCCTCTGGATAGATCGTAACCCATAATTTATCTACAGGTATCTGCAGTACAACAGTTATGTATTCCCACGCCCAGCGGACGGCATCTTTTTTAAAATAATCACCAAAAGAAAAATTGCCCAACATCTCAAAAAAAGTATGATGTCGCGCTGTTTTCCCTACTGCTTCCAAATCAGGTGTCCGTACACATTTCTGAGAAGTAGTTGCCCGAGGAAACGGTGGCTCGACTTGGCGCATGAAGTAAGGTTTAAAAGGAACCATGCCTGCTACTGTGAGCAGGAGAGTAGGATCGTCTTTTGGAATGAGTGAAGCACTAGGTTGAATACTATGTCCTTTTTTTTCAAAGAATTCTAAGAACATTTCCCTCAGTTGGTTACCGGTATACATCATCTTCCTCCTAAGCCTGTTATGATTCTTGGTCCAATAATTTAGAAAGTAGTGCGGTATTTATAAATCCTTTAGACTTTGCGACAGGAGGTCGCTATTGCCCAAAAGTGCTTACAGCACTGCTGTCATATGATTAACGGACGAAACTTAAACTAAAAAATATATTTTAAGTATAGCTGATAGAAGTTGTATGTCAACAGACTTGAAACAGACTATTGCAAGAGTTTAACTCTCATCAAGAGCTTTAGGAGCCACGAGATGATTATAAACATCTCTAATTATGATGCGGATAACGGCCGCCAGAGGAATAGCCAGAAACATTCCTAATAATCCACCCAGTTCTCCACCTGCCAGAAGAGCAAATACTACCCAGAGAGGATGGAGCCCAACCTTCCCGCTCATTAATTTAGGGTTAATGATATTTCCTTCTATCTGTTGGACTATAAAGATTATGAGTGCGACTTTTAAGGCCATCGAAGGAGATATGCCTAAAGCTAACAAAACTGAGGGTACTCCACCCAAGATGGGACCAAAATATGGTATGAGGTTGGTTATTCCACAAATGACTCCTATAATAAAGGCGTAATCCATTCCAATTAACTTTACCCCAAAACCTATTAGTAAGCCTACTATTATAGACACTATAACATTACCTTGGATATAGCGTTGAATAATATAGTCAACTTCTTGGAGAAACTTATGCCACTGTCCTCTAACTTTTTGAGGGACGAGCTGTAGTACTCCTTCATTTATCCTCTTCCAGTCCAGCATAAAGTATATGGCCAAGATAGGAGAAATAATCAAGAGTCCAAGGGAGACGATAATATCCGGCAATCTGTCTATTAAGCTCTCCAGCCACTTGATAAGGAAATTCTGTCCATCTTTAAGTTGATCTTCAATAAGCTTTGTAACCTCGCTGGGCAGTCCTGCTTGAGAATACCGATTTTTAGCATGATCTGCATATTCATAGATTACCTGAATCTTCTGAGGGAGAATCGAGGTTAGTTTCCCAAGTTCCAAGTAGAGCTTGGGTAAGAGAAAGAAAAGAGTTAAAGATAACAATACTATTATCCAAATAAAGATGACTGTAACAGCGGCCTTGCGGTTCAATCCTTGTTTCTCCAGCCAGCTCACTACCGGGCTTAATAAGTAAGCCAGAACAATTCCTACGATAAAAGGTGAAATAATGCTTCTAACCTTAAACAGAAAAAAGATACTTAATAAAGCTAATAAGATTATAAATAGCCAGCGTTTTTTGCTTCGTTTCATCTTCCATCCCCCAGCTCAGCCAAGACTCTAAGACTCTTTTTGAAAACTGATAATATTTTGTCCCTCCATGGATTTTTCGTCAGGAAGGCATTATTGCCGAATAGTGCATGCTGCGGTCCAGCTCTCACTTGCATTAACCTATTAATAAAAAGGCCGGTCTTTTCAACTTGAAAATCCCAACCTCCCATTAATAGTACTAATTCATCTGATAGTATTATTCGGCAACAGCTTGGCTTACCTCCTGGGTATCTAAGAAGAAATCATCCCAAGCTACAAGGGATCCGTCTTCATCCAGATCATAAACTACTACGTTATCAGTATGACTATTGAATTCGACACAACAATTCCAACAATAATACTGTTCTACTCCGACCTTGCCTATCTGTCGACCCGCACAAACCGGGCAAATCATTATAATGAACCTCCTTCAACTATGATAACATCTTTTCCATCAGCGATGATGTTCTTCTCTAAGATTGCACCCCTACCGTCAAATAAATCTGCAAATAACCCATCGGATATTTCATAACCCGTGATATCCTTAAAGGTATTGTCAACAAAAATATCTCCAACAGTACCTATTTGTTCTCCTTGATCATTATAGACTTTGTTACCGATTTTATGAGACCAGAGAGAACCGTTTACTTTCTCATTAGTAAATTCTTTGACATTAAGGCTATCTTTAGCACAGGCTACGATATCATCACGAGAGATAATTTGAGTATGTGGAGTTAAGAAAGAATCCTTTTCCAGAATGATACCAGTCACAATGCATTTTTTCTCATCAAAGAGGATATCCTTTACCCAGCCTAGATGTTCACCTGTCTGTAATTTTAGAACAGGAAGTCTAACAATATCTCTCATTCTTTTCATAAGAAAAAAGCCTCATCCGTGAATTATTACTAACACTTTCTACTTTTTCCTTTTTTTATGGTTTCTATTCATTTCATTGCATTTACTTGCAAAAGAGGCGGCTCTGGAACTATCCAAGCCGCCCTCAATCCTAAAGGTAAGTTAAGTAACTTTTCCCTTAGACTTTAGATTTTTTTGCTAGATAATCCTTTATAGCAACATGAACAGCGTCTGCCGCCAAGTTGGAACAGTGCATCTTGGCCTCCGGTAATCCACCAAGTGCTTCAGCAACCGTAGAATTAGTAATGTTCAATGCATCTTCCAGAGACTTACCTTTAACCATTTCCGTCACCATGCTACTAGTGGCTACAGCTGCTCCACATCCAAATGTCTTGAATTTTATATCTTTGATGATATTTTCTTCAACAACTAAAGAAATACGCATTATATCGCCACATTTAGCATTACCTACCTGGCCGACACCATTAGCTTCTTCGATTTCTCCTACATTACGTGGATTGGTAAAATGATCAATAACTTTTTCAGAATACATGAATTCACTCCCCTTTTCTTCAAATCTAACAACTTGTCTTATTATAAAGAGGTGACATTACCCTTAATCTATCAACGATCTTAGGGAGTTCCTCCAAAACAAATTCAATATCCTCATCAGTATTCTGCTTTCCTAAAGAAAGTCTCAAAGAACCGTGAGCAACTTCATGACTCATACCCATTGCCAGCAATACATGGGAAGGATCAAGTGATCCTGATGTACAAGCCGAACCACTGGAAGCAGCGACACCTATCATATCAAGACTGAGTAGCAAGGATTCACCTTCGATGAAGTTAATGCTTACATTAACATTGTTAGACAATCGTTTCTGTCCGCGTGGTCCATTCAGTTTTACATTATCTATTCTGCTCATAATCCCATCAATCAACTTATCTCTTAATCCGGTCAGATAAGGTATTTCGCTTTTCATTCTTTGACCTGACAACTCACAGGCTTTACCAAATCCTATAATACCTGGAGCATTCTCTGTCCCGGAGCGGATTTTTCTTTCTTGAGCCCCACCAAACATCAGTGGAGATATTCTTACACCCTTACGAATATAAAGAGCACCAACCCCCTTAGGTCCATAGATCTTATGACTGGAAATAGTTAATAGATCGATATTCATAGCCTTAACATCAATAGGACATTTTCCAAGCGACTGGACAGCATCTACATGGAATAATATATCAAGTTCTTTCGTTATTTTCCCAATCTCTTCTATGGGTTGGATAGAACCAACTTCATTATTGGCATGCATAATACTAACGAGTATGGTATCAGGCCGAATAGCTTTTTTAAGCTCGTCCACACTAACTAATCCTTCTTCATCAACCGGTAGGATAGTTAAATCATAACCATTTTTAGCAAGGTATTTGCATGTATCTAGGACCGCATGATGTTCTATCGCGGAAGTTATCAAATGTTTACCCTTTTTCGCCCTGGACTTAGCGGCTCCTTGGATAGCTATATTATCTGCTTCTGTTCCTCCACTGGTAAAGGTTATCTCAGCCTGATCTGCCCCAATTAGAGTGGCAACTTGTGTCCGAGCCTCATCCAGAGCCTTTCTTACTTCTCTTCCGTAGAGATGCACGCTGGAAGGATTACCATAAAATTCAACATAATACTTCATCATTAATTCTGCAACTTGAGGATCTACTGGAGTTGTGGCACTATGATCTAGATAAATTCGGCGCATAATAAGCTTCCTCCGTTTCGCTGTACAGTCTAGTGTTTATTCAAAAAGCTCACTGAGCCTTTTCACGTCTTCTTTATTACAATCGTGAAGCAAGTCTGCTAAAGAGATAGAATCCACTACATCATTGATGGAATCTCTAACCTTAACCCATACTTCCCGGGTAATACAAAAGTCAGTCTTCTCACAGCAAGATTCGCCATCTAACTCATTCGTACAGTCCACTGGAGCAATCGGTCCTTCCAGAATCCTTATGACATCTCCTATATAGATATCTTCCGGTTTCTTAGCAAGGATATATCCTCCTTGAGAGCCACGAATACTTTTTACCAATCCTGCTTTACGTAGTTCTGGTACAAGCTGTTCCAAATAATGTTCCGATAATTTTTGTCTATCTGCAATACTTTTTAAAGAGATAGGTCCTTCAGTTCCATGCTGTGCTAAATCAACCATAATTTGCACACCATATCTGCCTCTGGTAGAAAATTTCATTAAAACCTCACCTCTCCTTAATAATTAATATCCTACTAAACCAATCGGAATTTGTCAATAAACAAACTCTAAATTTTCCTCAAAAAACTTTAAGGTAATATTTGTACATTACTTAGCGAACCTAGAGCAGAGAAACGTATGTAATATAATTATTTCCTTACCATCGAATGCTATTGTTGTTATAATAAGCTTGGTGATTTAGAGCAAGGAGTGATTTTCTTGATTCCGCTGGCTGATAGAATCAGACCCAAAAATATCCAGGAAGTTGTTGGACAAACTCACCTTTTAGGTGAGGGGAAAGTTCTTAGAAACCTTATAGATAATAAAAGAATTGTGAATATGATTTTTTTCGGGCCTCCAGGTGTTGGCAAAACAACTGTAGCTAATATAATCTCCCAAGTAACCGATAAGAAGTTGTACAGATTGAATGCTACTACAGCATCTATTAAAGATATTCATTTGATAATTAAAGAACTGGAATCCTTAATCGGGTATAAAGGAGTGATTCTCTATTTAGATGAAATACAGAATTTTAATAAGAAGCAGCAACAATCTCTTTTAGAATATATGGAAGACGGCAGAATAACTCTTATAGCCAGTACTGCCGAAAATCCCTATCATTATGTATATGGCCCTCTATTAAGTAGGAGCATGGTGTTTGAGTTTCGCCCTCTTGGAGAAGAAGATATTATCGATTCTTTAAAGCAGGGAATTATTTTTCTAAGTAAAGAATTTCAGAACGAAATCGATATAAGTGATGAGAGTATGAGCTATATCGCCCTAATGAGCGGTGGGGATCTTAGACGAGCACTCAACAGCTTGGAGCTTATTGTGTATTTTTATCCGAATAGTGACAACTCTACAATCGAGATAGCTTTTGAAGATGTCCAGGAAATCATACAGAATAAAGGTTTTGCTTTTGATAATAAAGGTGACAATTATTATGATGCTTTAAGTGCCCTCCAAAAAAGCATCAGGGGCAGCGACCCTGATGCTGCAATTTTCTATGCAGGTATTCTCCTTAAAGGCGGGCAACTAATTTCTATATGTAGGCGCTTATTAGTCATCGCATCGGAGGATATCGGCTTAGCCTATTCTCAAGCTTCAAGTATAGTTTATGCTCTTACTCAAAGTGCTTTACAGGTTGGGCTGCCTGAAGCGAGAATACCGATTGCCCATGCGGTGATACTCTTAGCCTCCTCCCCCAAATCTAATACCAGCTATATGGCTCTCAATTCTGTGATGGAAGATATTAATAATAAGAATATCGGTAGTATTCCATTGCATCTAAGGGATACTCATTATCAAGGTGCGGATAAATTGGATCGAACAGGTTATAAATATCCGCATAACTATGAAGGTAATTATGTCTCTCAACAGTATCTGCCTGATCAGCTCCGAGGAACGAAGTATTACTTTCCAGGAAATAACAAAATGGAGAATATGCTCAAACAATATCTGGATTCTCTAGGAGATAAGAAAACACGGGACTAATATGATTCTTTTTAATTGTGCATTAATAATAAACAGTATCTCCTATTCGGTAAGATACTGTTTTTACTCTTCGATATCAGTTTTAGCCTTACCCTTTAATCCCTTTTGCAGTTTTTCCAGAGCCTCTCGTATAGAAGGTTTAAGCGTATCTTCAACTTTGGGATTATCTAAATCTGCCATACTGGCTAGGCTCTCTACATAGGAATCTCTAAGGCCCTTGTTTATCTCTACCAAACGATAGTCTTCCTTAATGCCTGATAAGAGGGTTGGTCTTTTAGTTTCTAAAGCTTGGGCATCGGCTTTTGGTATCCCTGATTTGGGTGCTTTTTTGGGATTAATTTTAGTTTTCCTGTTAATATTCGCTGAAGAATCGTTCTCCCGTTCTTCTTTAGAAGTAATATTCTCAAGACTGGACTCCATCATAGATAACTCTTCCATGATTCGTGTTACCCATTTTTGGACTGCTTCAGGGTTTTTCGTAACTATAAAAGCTTCCTGAATTGATCCCCCGCTTTTCAATAATAATTTGCAGCCTGTAGGAGTCTCATACTTGTATACTACGCCCCGTTCAGGAGAGTGGGTAACATCTATAACTCCGGGTATGATATCGGTAACGAACGAATTCTTGCTAAGGTCTTCCAACCAATATAGGGCTCCGTTGATAATACTATGTTCTCTTTTGATTTTT
>Ga0209643_1002336_pt1 | contig 12645 bp, 12 predicted proteins | sample AutmiccBRH37_all_FD_187383 | JGI IMG/M metagenome (GOLD analysis project Ga0209643, IMG submission 187383) | Deep subsurface microbial communities from Mt. Terri, Switzerland - Autotrophic microbial communities BRH/37_all (SPAdes) (version 2) | ecosystem: Environmental > Aquatic > Deep... | reverse complement strand
CGAGCCTACGGAATGCCGAGCCGGCTGCAGGACGCAGCCGGAAGCCGGAATCGACGCAAGGACGCGGCGTTGGAGGCGGTCGGCATTCCGTTGGCGACCGAGTTTAGAGACAGTTGCAGCAGGAGGTAATGCAGGCCGGACTCAAATCGCTCCACCTACCCATTAGCGACCATGCAGCGACCCTCAAGCGACCCCGGAAAAACTCTGGGCTTGCATAAAAATGCTTTGGTGCTTCAGTGCTTTAATGCGTCATATACTTTCCTAAACGATAAAAAAGCCGGAATTTATCCGGCTTCTCCTGAAAAGTTATGCTTACATATCTACCAGGCCCATATGGCTGGCATAGGCAATAACCTGGGCACGATTTCTCATATGTAGCTTTTCTAATATTTTACCCATATGGTATTTTACAGTCCGCTCCGTTACATAAAGACTCTCAGCCACTTCTTTATAGGTCTTGCCCTGAGCGACCAGGCTCAGGACTTCCATCTGCCGCTCAGTCAGTATTTGGTCTTCTTCCTGTTCTTTACCCAGTATCTCTCCGCGGTTAAACTCCTTTAAGACCCTTGCCGCCAATCCCGGGGATAAAGGGGCCTCCCCTTGCTTAAGGGCTTCAAGCATACCAAAAAGCTCCCCGGCATTTAAATTCTTTAAAAGATAACCGGAAGCCCCGCTCTTGACCGCTTCAAAAAGATCCTCGTCAGCCTCGGAAGCAGTCAGCATCACAATCCTGATATCAGGGAATTTGGCTTTAATCAGACGGGTGGCTTCCAATCCGTTACAGCCGGGCATCCGGACATCCATCAAAATAACATCGGGCCGCAAGGTCCCCGCCTTTTCAAAAGCTTCCAGGCCGTTTTTTGCAGCTCCCACAACCTCTATACCCATAGCGCCCAAAAGGTTTTGCAGTCCTTCCATGAATAAAGGATGGTCATCCACAAGCAATACCTTCAAACCTGCTTTTCCCCTCCTTTTTGCTCGACTGGAAGCTGAACAGTTACTTTTGTTCCCCCGCCGGGCACTGATCTGATGTTTAATGTCCCGCCTATTTCCCTGGCCCTTTCCTCCATAATATCAAGTCCAAAGCTTTTTTCTTCTGACCGGCTAATCATATCTGTACTAAAACCCCGGCCGTTATCCTCAATGACCAGCATAAGCCGGTCAGCTTCTGCCAATAAGCATATTTTTGCACTGCTGCTGTCAGCATGTTTTCTGACATTAGCCAGGGCCTCCTGGATAATGCGAAACAATTGCCTTCCTATATCAGTTGAAATACAGTCGATACAAGTAGTTTCAATATTCAGCCGTACCGTAATGCCGAAATTTCTTGAAAAGCGATCAAGGTAATGCTGTAGATAATCTATTAAACCCTCTTTTAAAAAGGTTTCCCCTCTCATGTTTTGTATGTATTCCCGGACCTCGGCATGGGTGTCCTGGGCAATCTGGCTTAATCTTTCCAGACCATTATCCACTAATGCCGGTCTGCCGTTGCACAACTCCCGCCGCATGGCCTGGGCTTGAATATTGATATATCCCAGCACCTGCCCCAAACTGTCATGAAGCTCTCTGCCCAGCCGCTCCCGTTCGGCAAAAACCGCCAGGTTGCGCTGCTGCTCCATTAACTTCCACTGAGTTTCTTTGGCTTCAGTGATGTTGTAAATAACCAGCAACTGCCCCATCAACTGTCCCTGCCCATTAGTCAGGGAGGAAAAATTCATTTGATAATACCGGCCTTCCTTCTCAATTTCCATAAACCAGTCTAAATCTTCCTCTCTTTTTTCCTGTAAAGCCATTAACACTTCCGGAAAAGTTTTAAATACTTCACCGGCCGGCCTGCTTAAAGCCTTAGCTGTGGACAATCCCAACAGTTTTTCAGCAGCGGGATTCAGGTCTAATACGCGCTTCTTTTCATCCAGGACAATAACCGCCCCGCCCATACTGTCGATAACCATCGCCCGGGCCACAGGGGCAACGTCAAACAAACGGTAGCGAAAAAGTCCCCAGGCGATAATACAGCCCGATACCGCCATGAATACCGGAGTAACATCAAAACGGGCCACAGGGCTCAGGCCCAGTATATATAAAATATTAGGTATTACTATTAAAACAGTGCCGATTAATATTGTCAGGGACTGCCCCCTATACAGGGGAGATTTATGGCGAAGGGTTTTAATTAAAAGAAAGATAGCGGTTATATTTAAGGAATAGGAATAAACGATATGCACCCAAAACCATGGACCATAGGTTTTAGCCACCACGGGAAAAATACCGTCCTGATCCAGATAAACATTTTGGCGTATTAAACCGTGGAATTCATTACTCCACACCAACAGATTTGTAATTAAAGGTATTATACACAAAAAAAGCATACTCCGCCTGTTAATCCATTTCTCATTGTTTGTAAAGAAACTCACCATTATCACCAGGGTAACAGAAGAAAAGGCATAGGCAAAATACTGCGCATTAGCCCAGAATAATTTAGTCGGCAGGTCGGCCCCCGACATTTCCAGGGCATTTGCCCAGGACCAGACTGTGACTACTGCCATACTTACAGCAAAGGGAAGCGCGCCGCGCACTGCTCTGCGCCGCCAGGCATAGACGCCCAGGGCCGTTGTTATAAACCCCGATATGATTATCAGCCAAGCATACGTTATATTGTAAAAGATCATGGCAAAGCCTCTGCTTTTTTTGATATTTTGCTAATTTCGACTTAAATACTGAAAAACCCTCCTTTTTTCAGCATAATCTCGTTCATTACATCGCCTTCGAGCAACGCCCTGTCAAAAAGGACCGTCCCCATTGTCCATTAATAAAAAAATCAGCCCTGTTCACAGGAACTCGACTCGGATACTTTTTCTTTGACGACAACGGGGACGGTCCTTGAAGGGAGCAATCGGAAGTTTTGCGCGTGAAAAAGGCTCAACTGGCTTATGTCAGCAGCTTGTTGAGCCTTAATAATACCTATGCGCAAGAACTACACGCAAAATTTTTGATTGTCCCAGAAGAATGAAGTCGCTCTGCTCCCAGCTATGGGTTTTAGTGCTTTTTGTTCAAAACAAGTCGCTGTGTGCACCTGTTCTGGTAAGCGTCAAAACTAAAACATCGTTGTCAATCCTGTAAATCAAAAGCCAGTCGGGATTAATATGGCATTCTCTATGCCCGGTCCAATCACCTGTTAACATATGGTCTTTGTTTTTCTCCGGCAAGGGGATTCCAGTTGCCAACAGGGAAACAACATCTTGCAGCAATTGGATATTGTACCCTCGCTTCATAATTGCCTTTAAGTCTTTTTTGAATCTTCCTGTCGATAAAATCTCATACTTCATTCTGGACATCCGCTACCAGTTCTTCAAAACTTGAATAGCGTTTTGCATTTGGGTCACGGCTTATTCTATTGGCTTCTTCCATAGCCGCTATTGTTTCAGCGTTCGGAATATTTAAAGAAATTTCAAAGGGTATTTTTCCATGCCGAACAGCCTGTCGGACGAAGACGGTGAATGCCGTCGTCATATTCATACCAAATTCAGAAAAAAGCTGTTCTGCCTGCTCCTTGAGTTCTTTATCCATGCGAATGGTTAAATTCGTCGTTTTAGACATTTGCCATCCCTCCTTGCTATCATTATATACATTTTAACACAAAATATGTGCATTGTAAATGCACTGCACATAAAATGATATTGTTCTTCATATAGCTATATCTTGAAGGGAACAATCGGAAGCCTGGTGTCCGACCTTAATTCAGCATAATCTCGTTCATTACATCGCCTTCGAGCAACGCCATGTCAAAAAAGACCGTCCCCATTGTCCGATATTATTTTAGCAGATATTTATATTTATCTGGTTCACGACGAATTTGCTCTGCTAACTTTTTGTAGGGGAGTGCTAGAGTTACCGATCTAATTCGTTTCGCATCTTCAACACGTGGAACTAAGAATCCTGTATTTATCCATTTCTTTACTTTATCTCTTATTGTTCTGTCTGATAAATTTAACCATTTTCTTAAATCCGAAGTACTAGCCCAGTTAGAATTAAAAGCTAACATTGCAAAAACAATACGCTGACCAGGATCTAGTTCTCGTATTAAATCGGGTTCAACAGCCATATATTCATGGCTTTTTTCCTGTACTACATTTGCGGCTTCTTCAAATACATCAGCAAGTCCTTTAATAAAAAAGTCAATCCATTCTGTTAAGTCAGCATTATTGCGTCCAAAGTAATAGTTATGACTTAAACCCATTTGTATGCTTTTATAATAATCATTTAAATTACGATCATAAAAGGACTCTAGCACAAAAAGCCCTTTGAGCCCCAACCCCTCTAATCTAAGAATATACGTTGATAACATTCTTGCAGTCCGGCCATTGCCATCCATATAAGGATGAATAGTCAGAAACTGCCACATAAAAATACCAGCTTTTATCGGGGCAGGTATATCGTAAGCATTTTTTGAATTTACCCATGCAGCAAGATCTTCCATTAGAACTGATACATCTGACGGTTCTGGAGGAAGATAATAACCAACCTGATTTCGTTTCCCAACCTGATTTTGTCCGATTCTGTACTCACTTACCCTTGGTCTTCTGCCATAAACAATAACTTGAATAATTGCATGCAATTTTTTTATAAGTTCTTCAGTGATTGGTAGTTGTCTTGCTTCACACTGATCCAAATATTCAAGCGCTTTCATTAAATTATAAACTTCTTGTTCTGCACCAGAATCGCTTTTTTCGTATAAGGCTTCCCTTTTCTTGTGTTCTTCTAATTTATTCCCTTCTATTTTTGTCGATAGAATAACAGTATTTTCCCTTGATTGTCTTTGTAACGATTGTAGGATAGAGGCCGGAAGAGGGAGATGCTCCACAATTATGTTAGACCTTTCAATTCTCATAAGATTTTGTGCTATTTCGTTGGTTATGTTATATTTTGGTAAAAACATGCAGTCACCTCCCAGACGAATGTATTAATTATATCATTTCCGCTATTTTGCCGCAATAAACACGTTTAACATCTCCCCTGCTATTAATTCGATAAAAATATATTGTTTTATAATATATTTTTATCGGTATTCAATAAGTTTTCTTTGGATTTTAAAACAAATGGTGTTATAATACCCATGAAAAGAGTTTCGGGAGGGGTTCCTTACATGGAAAACAAGTTTTTACACCACTTCACCAAGGCACTTATAGAATTCATGATTATAAGCGGCATATTGGTTTGTGCCTTCGTCCCATTTCTGGTTTTTAAAGCCGCAGCCTACTACCCCTTTATCAATAGCATTGCCCTGCAGATAATAGCTGTTTTAATTGTTTCAGGTATTACATCACTGTACATTTTGTGGGAGATCAGACGCATTTTTAAAACAATTGTTAACACCAATCCGTTTACTATTGAAAACGTTAGTGTTTTACGGAGAATTGCCCTGGCATCCTTTGTCATAGCAGTCACGTACATAGCCAAATGTATTTTCTGGTTCACCCTGGCCACTGCCATAATTATTATAATATTTGCCATCGCAGGTCTTTTTTGTCTGGTGTTGGCCGATGTATTCAAACAGGCGGTGCTATATAAAGAAGAAAACGACTTAACTGTTTAAGGGGTGAATATAGTGCCTATTGTGGTTAATCTTGATGTAATAATGGCAAAAAGAAAAATTGGTTTAATGGAGCTTGCTGAGCTCGTTAATATTACCCCCGCCAATTTATCCATACTTAAAAACAGAAAGGCCAAGGCCATTCGCTTCTCTACCCTGGAGGAGATTTGCCGGGCGCTGAATTGTCAGCCGGGCGATATTTTAGAATATGCAGAGAACAAGAAAAATGAGTGATAGAACACATAACCTTATTTTTTACTGCCTTGCCGCCTTGTTTGGAATAATACTGATTTACTGGATCGATAACGCCCGGGATGAGGCAATGAGAATACTACTATATCCCCACGCATGGATTACAGAAGTCCTTTACAGTATTTCCCTGGTGTATATTGGCGGGATGGGGTACACATCGGCGGACGGCCTATTCACCATCGGACGACAGTGTATGGGCAGCAAATTTGTAATGGCCCTGTTTGGAATGAATGCCTGTATGTTTGCTGGCTACTTTAAGGGGCTAAAAAAAGCGGCATGGTTTATAACAAGTCTTATTGGCGCTGTTTTCCTCGGAATTCTAGTAAGCATTATCAGAATTATAGTTTCTGTTCCACTGGTGGCCCACCCAAAATTTGCCCTGTATCATGCAAGCATTGGTATATTCTTGTATTTCTTTGCCCTTATTGCAAGCTACGGGTTTCTAAAAAAATTAGTCGGAGGTGACAGCAATGAAGAAAATATTTAGCCCTATATTTATATTGGTATTTGTTGCAGCACCTCAGGCAATATCTTTAGCGCACCTGATTATAACAATGGGAACCATAAAACAGTTGTCCCATGAAATTGTTATCAGGCTGATATTCTGTTTGTTTTTTGCCATCTACGCCTGCCTGAAAAGAAAAGAAGAAGTTGGCAGCACAAAGATATACATAGCAATTGCAATTGTATACGGGTTATTTGCTGCAAACAGCATGTTGTCAGGAGCAGAGACCTCATATTTGAAAAGTATAATCAGCCCCACGCTGTTGTTCGTTGCAGCGTGTATGATATCTGTTTTATATGGCCTCCTGGGAATTGCCCACAGCACAGCAACCCCCGATAAAACTCCCACTATGGGGAAAAGTGTTGCCGTAATAATTGGAGTTCCATTAGTTTGGTTTTTGGGAATTAATATTACAAACGGCGCCAACTTACACACTATGGCTTTAATAATCATTGCAGCCTGTGTGTATGCTATGATTTTTCTGATAAGCAAATTGCTTTTGATTAGGAATCCGCATAATCCCACCAGTAGAAATCATTATATTTTAACCTTTATTATAGCTTTTTGTATGCCATTATGCGGATTGGCCTTGAATCAAAGCTTTGGCAGCATGGGTGATGACGGCAATTCAACCGGTTTATTAGGCGATTTCAGCAGCCCTATATACTATATTATTGCTGCCTTAAACGGTTTACTGCTTTTAATACCTCCTGTGGAGGATAAAAAACTAAGGCTTCTTTTGTTTTATTTAAAATCAGTTGGTTATGCGTATATACTTTATTTCTTTGTTATTTTTTTGCCAAACCTCCCTCTGGGCTTCATTGGTATAATCTTTTACGGCTTGGGATTACTTGTTTTCACACCGGCAATGGTTACATTTTTACAAGGTTATCATCTAACCAATGAATGTATTGTTCTGTCAAAATCATGGGGTAATTGGCGTCTTGGGGCAGTATTCTGCATCGGCATTATAACCCTTCCCCTTTGTATCACCGCCATATTTTGGGGCGATAGAGAAAACTTTGCTGTCGCCTCCCAATACCTGAATCAGAACAATTTTAGCAACACCCGGTCGGTAAATTTGACCAGACTCCAAAGGACCTTGAAAAATATAAAGGGCGGCTTGCAACAAACAAGAGGCGGCGTTTCTTCACGAGGCATTGGTTCCTCAGGAGGAAGCACACCAATAATATCTGATTTATATACCAGTCTGGTTCTTGATGGGAAAGTAATTTCTCAGCACAATGTATTGACCCTGGAAAACCTGTTTTTCGATGCGGGACATAATTTAGCCACACCAAACCTTTCCAACCCAAACATTGTAAACAACAGGGTGCGGATTTTGGAGACGGTTGGCGAGACAAGATTTGATGAAAAAAGCCAAGCATATAAATCATGGGTGCATTTAAAGTTAGAAAATTACGCTCCTGCCGGGAACGGTGAATATAAAACCTCCTTCAAACTACCCCCGGGCGCATATATAAGCGACTATTACCTTGATGTTGCGGGAACCCGTAAGGAGGGCATCCTTACAGACCGCCGGGCTGCTTTGTTTATTTACCGCAAAATTGTAAACACAAGACGTGATCCGGGATTACTCCACTATATAGGAAGAAACACCCTGGAGCTGATGGTTTTCCCCTTTGCACCGCGTGAAGTGAGGGACACTGGGTTTGAAATCATACATACGGAAAAAATAAATTTAACCCTGGATAATAAGGTGATTTCCCTGGGTGGTGCTGATGAACAAGAATTGGTAAATGTTGAAGGGGCTGTTTTGCTGCCCTCCGCCCATAAAGCCGCTTTAGCGCCCGTTGTAAGGGAGCCAAATTATTATTTCGTCATTGACAGCTCAAAAAACAGCGATGTAGAGTGGCATATGAGCCGGGTCCAGGAGTACGCAAAGGCTAACAACCTGACAGATGCCGATGTTATTATTGCCTCTTACAAGCTGAAACAGTTGCGCCTGTCCGACATGCCCCAGGCAAAATATGTAGCTGAATGCGGATTTAATCTGAATATGGCTGTGAAGATGATCCTGAGCCATGAAAGGGCAAACAAATTCCCTGTCATCATTGCGGTATCTGATAATATGCCGGGAGCGGTATTACCTGTGAATATGTATCCTCTTTCCGATAGATTCCCGGAAAGCCCGTACTATTACTCACTTAACCATAATCTTACCCTAACCCCGTATTCCTATGACGACAATGCCGCAGGAAGCGCAGTGAATGTTCCGGTGGTAAAACCTATACTGAACTATAATGGAGCATATGTCTCAAATGACAATACCAACCAATTAGTGCTAACCAATACCCGGACAGGCAAATTCACCACCACAAACAATCGGCATAAAGACGCCATACTCCTCGACACAATGCTGCAGAAGGGATTATTAACAGGCAACAACGACTCCCTGGAACTGGTACGGGCATCCTTCAGATCAAGGATACTGACCCCGCAAACAGCCTTTATAGTGGTTGAAACCCAGCAGCAGGAAAAGGAGCTGTTCGACCTGCAGGAGAAAATTCTCAACAACAACGAGAAAACCCCAACAGTGACGCTGGACGAGCCGTCACTGACAAGTTGCATTATCCTCATATTGCTGGTTCTCTTTATAGTAAAATACAAAAAAATAAGTACTTACAAATTTACTTAAGGGTATGTGTTTCAAACACATTTTTCGCACAATGAAGGCAGTATTATTACCCAGCTATGGATTCTGCGAATATTGCGGATAAAATGGGAGGTTTCAAAAAAAGGCAATTTACAAATACTGGCTAATATAATATTATAATTTAAGGCTATTTAGGAGTTGATTAAGATGCCTATTTTAATAGCTTTTACAAGTGCGGCAATGCGTGAGGCAAAATAAAAGAGCCGGAAATACTTTTCTGTGGACATCGGGGACGATCCTTTTTGTCTCGCTGCAGAGTGCTTTTAAGGCTCCGCCTTCACCCGCGCAACTACCCCACAACCCAAACTCAGCAACTCAGCCATTTTACGAATCGAAAGCCTGGTGTTCGACCTTAATTCAGCATAATTTCGTTCATTACATCGCTTCGAGCCACGCTTTGTCAAAAAGGACCGTCCCCATTGTATTCCCAGGGGGGGGGCTTCCACCGTAGTCGTTATCGGTGGTACGGTTCCCCCCTGGCAATCTTAAAGGCCCGGAAAATCTGCTCCAGCAGTATTATCCTCATGAGCTGGTGGGGAAAGGTCATTTTGGAGAAGGAAAGGCTAAGGTGGGCTGATTTCAGTATTTCCGGGGAAAGGCCCAGGGTGCCGCCTATGATCAGGGTGATGCTGCTCTTGCCCGAAAGGGCCAGGCCGGAGATTAGGCCGGAAAGGTCCTCGGAGGTCATCTGGCGGCCTTCCCGGTTCAGAGCTATGATGTAGTCATCGGCGGACAGGTGTTTGGCCAGCCGGGCGCCCTCCCTGGCTTTGATGATGTCCTCCATGCTGGCGGACAGACCCTCCCGGATCGGTTCGTCGGAGACTTCCACGACATTTACCCTGGCGTAGGCCGGGAGTCTTTTAAGGTATTCCTTCTGGGCTTCCTGGAGGTATTTTTCCTTTAATCGGCCCACGGTCAAAATAGTAATATGCATAAGGCGCCCCCGGTTAAAAGCATTTATAGGTTATCTATAGCCCGCCCGCCTTCGGGCTTCACGGTTCAAATTGGCGGCCCACCATTGTAACCAAAGCTCAGGATTTTATAGTAACTCTTAAGAATAATTTAGTTCATAATCAGGAAACGGCGCATTAAGATGCGCCGTTTTTGACCATGGTTATATCTGCTCCCAGTTGCCTGAGTTTCTTTTCTATTTCGTGGTAGCCTCTTAAAATATAATTGGTGTTGGTGATCTCTGTGGTGCCCCTGGCCATGAGCCCGGCCACCACCAGGGCGGCGCCGGCCCTCAGGTCCGTTGCCTTGACCTGGGTTCCGTACAGGCCTTCGGACCCCTCAATGATGGCAATCCTTCCCTCCACCTTTATCTTTGCCCCCATGCGCTTGAGCTCATCCACCACCTGAAAGCGGTTTTCAAATATATTTTCGGTTATCAGGCTGGTGCCGGATACCGTGGACAAGAGCGCCATCATCTGGGACTGCATGTCGGTGGGGAATCCCGGGTAAGGAAGGGTTTTTATGTCTATGGCCTTCAGGGAACCTGAGACCTTTACCCTGAGGCAGTCCTCCCCCTCAATTATATCCACCCCGGCCTCCCTTAGCTTGGCTCTGAAAGGTTCCAGGTGCAAAGGTATAATGTTCTCCAGCTGAATATCCCCCTTGGTGGCGGCGGCTGCCACCATAAAGGTCCCGGCCTCTATGCGGTCGGGTATCACCGGGTACCGTAAACATCCCCCCAGGGAGCGGACCCCTGCCACCTTTATAACATCGGTGCCTGCGCCCCTGACCTTGGCCCCCAGGCAGTTTAGAAAACTGGCCAGATCCACTATTTCGGGCTCTTTGGCAACATTTTCCAAAACAGTCTGTCCCTGGGCCAGGCAGGCCGCCATCATTAAATTTTCGGTGGCCCCCACGCTGGGAAAGTCCAGATATATGCGGGCACCCCGAAGTTTCCTGCAGTGTGCCCGGACACAACCCTTATCAAGGCTTATTTCGGCCCCCAGACCGGCGAATCCCTTGAAATGCAGGTCCATGGGACGCACTCCTATATTGCATCCCCCGGGCAGCGGTATCTCGGCCTTGCCGAACCTGGTCAGAAGAGGCCCCATCATCAGGTTTGAAGCCCTCAACTGCTTGGAAAGATGGTACGGAGGCATTTCGGCAATGGCATCCGGGGGTGTGATTCTGACGGCGTCTTCCCCCTGCCACTCCACCTCGGCACCCACAGATTCTATTAATTTAATCATTACCTTGACATCGTTAATATCTGGAATATTTTCCAGCAATACAACATCCCCGGCCATAACCGTGGCGCTCAAAATTGCAAGGGCAGCGTTTTTTGCCCCGCCAATCTTAATTTTCCCTTTAAGCGGACTACCGCCCTTTATTATAAGCTTGTGCAATTTGGTGACTCTCCATTTCGCGGTAAAGGATTATTACCTGGATTTATGCGCTTTTGGTGTTTTAGTTCTTTAAAGTCGCAAAAAATCCTGCACGAAAAATTAAAAACCCGACCATGTTCGCCAATTTTGTTCAAAGGAAGGAAGATCCATCCCCAGGGAATCCTCCAGAGATTCCCCCATTCCCCTGCCGCTGCCCAGCATTGAGACAATCTCCAATAGTTTCTCCTCTCCATGGACGCCATCAATATATTCCACCGCTGAAAGCGACTCCCGATAGGCCAGGGCCTGATCAGGCAGATCATCAAAGCCCCTGTCCATTTCCTTCAGGCCGTAAAAATCCTCCCCGGCTCCTGATTGGTAAGAAAATCGGAAACCTGTCAGCCGATACTCCTCCAGCTGGGCCAGCCCCTCGGTAAACCAGCGGGGGCAGTTGCCCCGGGTGGCGTAATCCACAGCCAGATGGGTCAGTTCGTGGGCCATGGGCCCCACATTGGTAAAGTTGTCCTTTATTTCTTCGGGGCTATCTCCCTCTGCCCAGGATCCCGGTGACAGCACCCGGATCACCCCTGCCCAGTATACCCCCATGGCACTCTCACTGGCTGGCCAGCCAAAACTGGCGTTCAGCTCTTCCTTGGAGGGGTACACCACCACCGTGACCTTCTTGCGCATTTTTAACCCGTACTTTTCGGCCACCGGCCGGTAGAATTTCTCGGAGGCCGACAGTACTGTCGGCGCATATTCAGCATCCTCTTCCTGGTATTTGACCCTGACGTTTCTTCCTTCCAAAGAGGGCAGGTCCCGGGACCGGAACTCCATGTGAATCCTGGCAAACTCCCTGTACAGCTCATAGGCGTAACCCCTGATCTGGGCCGGAAGCCTGACGGCGGCAACCAGTACCAGGGTGAGCAAAATAAAAAAGGCCTTCATCAAAAAGCCGGCCCCGGATCTTTTCTGTTTTACTCCTGTTTCCCTTATTTTCATAAATACCTGCCTTTTCAAGCGGTCAATCCGTTAGTTAATTACCGACTACTCTATTATAACGGCGGCCACCCCACAGTCCCACAGGTAAATAGTTGTAAAAAAACGCCCTGAAGGGCGCTTGGGAATCCAGAAGCCAGAATCCAGAATGGTGACAGGCTGCCTTAAAAGCGACCCTCAAGAGACCCCACAGCGACATGCAGTGAGGGGGAGTGATTTAAGTCCGTGCGGAATGTACCGGAGGCTGCTACTGTCTCTTAACGACCGAGCCTACGGAATGCCGAGC
>Ga0209643_1002335_pt1 | contig 12646 bp, 5 predicted proteins | sample AutmiccBRH37_all_FD_187383 | JGI IMG/M metagenome (GOLD analysis project Ga0209643, IMG submission 187383) | Deep subsurface microbial communities from Mt. Terri, Switzerland - Autotrophic microbial communities BRH/37_all (SPAdes) (version 2) | ecosystem: Environmental > Aquatic > Deep subsurface... | reverse complement strand
ATTTTTGTTGGGTCTTCTTGCTATGTATTATATCTCCACTTATACAGTAAAAGAAAGAGATGAAGCGCAAAAGCTTTTACTGGAGGAGCATGAAACAAATATTAAAAAACAGATCGATTATGAAAAAGAAGCCTTGTTTACGAAGCGAATTTATCACACTCATCATAAAGCAGAAAAAATTATGGGCTTCATTAAAGAAGATCTTAGAAAATTGAATGAAACGAATATACATGAAGTAAAAGATAGAGTAACTAAATATTCTAATTTTGTCTCACGCGTTATTTATGATATGAAATGGTATGATCCTCCTATTCAGACAATCAGAAATCCTGTATTTAGAACCGATCCAAATAATGTGCTCAGATTTCTAGTAGATAACATATTTAATAGAAATTCGACAAAAAGTTCCTCTTTTGAAATATCATTAGATTTAGATCCTAATGTCCCTCTTGTTCCTATAAATGAATTTGTAATTTGGGAGATAGTTGAACCATTAATACAAAACTCGATAGATCACGCTTCCGATAAATTAGTGAAAGTTGTAATTGAAACCTCTTATAATCTGGCAACTAATGTTACTAAACTAAAAATAAGCGATAATGGGAAAGGTATTAGCGAAGAACTATTAGAAAAAGATGAAAAGGGGATAAAAAAATTATTTTGGGAAAATGTAACAACCAAAACAAATCCGAAATATGGCGGGGGATACGGATGTTATATTGCTTATGAAATATCGAAACAAAGATGCGGCTGGAATATTGATGTAGAAAATTTAATTCCTTCCGGCTGCTGTTTTACAATTACAATTCCTCATTAAGGGTAACTAAATGAATAATGAAAAAATCAATGTGCTATTAATCGAAGATGAAGAGTTTGATGTTCGACGTGTAATGAATACTATCAAGCCTTATGAAAGTAAGATTATTATCTTAGATGTTGTCTCAGATGGTAATAATGCGATTGAACTTATAGAGAAACGAAAGAATGAATATGATATTGTTATAATGGATTTTCAGATTGCAGGGGGTCTGCGAGGTGAATACTTAATTAAGAAAATTAAAGAATTAGATTTTTCGCTTCAGATTATTGTTATCACAAAAATGACAATTAATATTAACGATTACGAGTTTGCGCATAATCTTCTCGAAGCAGGTGCATTTTGGTATTGCACTAAATATCCGGGCGATATTGAAGAATATATTTATCAACCAACTGATTTTGTAATTAGTATCTTTAATGCTTTTGAAAGAAGAAAACTTCTTAAAGATAAATTTAGATCAAACCAAAAATTAAATAAAAATATTACTGATGTATTAGCATCGAGGAGGATTGTTGGTGTTAGTAAGGTAATAGAAAATCTTAGAAATCAGATTGATAAATATGCAAATTCAAATGTGAATATACTTATTTCCGGTTCTTCTGGTACAGGCAAGGAATTAATTGCTTATAATATTCATTATAGAAGTCTAAGGAAATATGAAAATTTTGTTCCTATAAATTGCGGTGGAATCCCGGATCAATTAATTGAAAGCGAACTCTTTGGTTATGAAAAAGGGGCTTTCACAGGAGCCGATAAAGGGAAACTTGGGTTATTTGAATTTGCTCATCACGGGACAATTTTCTTAGATGAAATATCAGAACTTCCACTAAACGCTCAAGTGAAATTATTGCGAGTTATCCAAGATGGTGAAATTGAAAAAATCGGTAGAACAGATAAAACTAAAGTTGACGTAAGAATTATTTCTGCAACTAATAGAGTTTTAGAAGTTGAAGTAAAAGAAAAAAGATTCAGAGAAGATCTTTTTTATCGGCTCAATGTTGTACCTATTTACGTCCCTCCGCTTAGAGAGAGAGTTGAGGATATCTCGGTTTTGATAAATCATTTTTTAGATGAAATTGCAATCGATATGGGAAAAGAAAAACCAAAAATTCAACCTTCAGCGATGAAAGCATTAGAAGAATATTCTTGGCCCGGTAATGTAAGAGAACTAAAGAATTTTGTTCAGAGACTTCTTTTTTATGATGAATCTAATGTTTCAGTAGATCAAATTAATTCAATGCTTTTATTCTCTCAAAAATTTGTTACAAATACTCAAAGTGGAAGTCTTGTGAATTTTGTAAGCGAAGGAATGCTTCCATTAAAAGAGATGGAAAGGATATTCAGGGAAAAGTATTTTAAATATATGAGAGATTTATCGGATTCAGATGCAGATGCTGCTAAGAAACTTGGATTAGCTCCTCCTAACTATTATCGAATGAGTAAGGAGCTTGGACTAAAATAGATATCTTCGTTATATTGACTAAAGTATTTAATTATTGTGGAGGGCATTGTGAAATTCATTAAATATATAGCTTTTTTAATTATTGTATTAGTTTTCTCGAATTCGACTAACAAAATTATCGCGCAGACTAATTTAGCGGAACCGACTTTAAAGATATTGGATGTTTGTGGAATTGAAGTGCCTTTCCAAAATAATAAACCATTGCCAACTTTTGAAATGCAGAATCGTTCTCGCTATAACCTTGCCGGAGAATGGAGAAGGCAGCGCGTGCCAAGACCTTGGCCTGATGAAGCTACTTCAGCAGCCACTTTCATTTTAAGAGATCAAGCAGGGATTTCCTTAATTGAAAGTAAATCTGATAATAGATTTAAGTTAGATTATGATGATTCTAATTGGGAAACGCGAAATATTCCATTCCCCGATAATAATTTTAATGAATATCCTGTAAGACCCGATTTCTATCAAGATCTTGTTTGGTATAGAAAATCATTTGTTGTAAACGATCCTTCAATAGCAAATTTAACTGTTCGCCTCAATTTTCTTTCAGTCAATTATATGGCAGATGTGTGGGTAAATGGTGTGTGGGTTGGTTATCATGAAGGCGGTTATACTCCATTTTCATTCGATATAACTCAATTTTTAAATACCGGCGGAAATAATGTAATCGCCGTAAGAGTTGATAACCCTGCTTGGGGTACAACCAAATATTCAATCCCTAATATCCCATCGGATTGGTACAATTATACCGGCATTATTCACGATGTTTATCTTGAATTTGTTAATCCCGTTTCTATTGTCAGAAGCGATATCACTCCGTTAGATATAAACGGTGAAATAAAAACAAAAATCGTTTTTCAAAATATGAAATTAACTTCTGCCAACATTTCTGTATCCGTTCAAGTCTTTGATCTAAATTGTGACGAGGCGAATATTGGGAAAGAAGATATTTGGAATATGCTAGGGCAGGAATCAGTTTTAATAGGTCAGAAAGAATTTTCTTCATATATGGATTTTGGATCTGTTTGTGCTTTCGAAACAGATTTAAAAATCATGAATCCACGACTCTGGACTCACAAAAATCCTAACCTATATGTTATGAAAGTAACTCTATATGACGGAAGTATCATAACAGATGAATATTATACTCAGTTTGGAATAAGAACTGTAAAAACAGTTGGGTCTAAATTTTTATTTAATGATCGATTAATGTATCTGCCAGGTGTGGCTAGGCATGAAGATCACCCGGATTACGGAAGAAGTCTGCCAAGAGAACAAATTCTTGCTGATATGAAAATTGTGAAATCATTAAACGCAAAATTATTGCGTACGGCTCATTATCCTAATCACTATTATACTTATTTAATTGCGGATCGGCTTGGAATCTCAACAAAAGAAGAGATCCCTGTTTTTTGGTTTAATGATTCGGAATCATGGCGCATTCAAAATGAAGTAAGACAAATTCACAAACAGATGTTCAGAGAAATGGTTTATAAAGATTATAATAGACCTTCTGTTATTATTTGGAGTCTCTCAAATGAATGTAAAGATATTACAGGAAGATTAGCCTTCAACGAGATGATGACTAAAGACCATGCAGATAATTATGAAGATGGAAGACTTATTACTCAATCAGCGGCTGCAGATTCACCGGGTGCATCAGACCCAACGATAGCTCCTTTAGATTTAGCTTCATGGACTATTTATTTTGGAATCTTCTATGGAAAGAATGGTGCTTACTATGGACCTTCGTTTAATTTTCTTAGAGATGCCAAGGCAGCATTCCCAAATAAACCTATTTTATGTACTGAATATGGATATTGGTCAAGCGAAGATGGTTCAACTGCAGATAAACAGGGGACAGTATTTTCTGATATGATGAATGTATTTAAGATTTTTGCACTCACAAATGTAGATGGCTCAGAGAATAAAGCTTTTGGTTCCTTAATGTCTGCTGTTTGGTGGACTGTTTTCGATTGGTATAGAATGGATAACCCGGGAGGCTTCCAAAGTATGGGATTATATTCGATGCAAAGAGCTGCTAAACCAATAGCTAACTCACTTTCTGCTACTTATCTCCCATATTATAATCAGGATGGGATTTTAGTAGGCATCGAAAAAGAAGACGAAAGCATTCCTCTTGAATACGATTTAGAACAAAATTTCCCTAATCCATTTAATCCTACAACAAATATAAATTATAATTTGCCAAAAGGGGGTTTAGTAAAAATCGAAGTTTTCGATATTTTGGGAAATAAGATTCGAACTCTGATTAATTCATATCAGGACCCCGGATTTCATAAAATAGAATTCAAGGGTGATGATTTATCAAGTGGTATATATTTTTATGTTTTAAGCATAAATGGGAAATCATTTACGAAAAAAATGATGTTATTAAAATAATAATGAGGTAATTATTAATTTAATAACTATTGCAAAAGTTTAAATACAAAAACAGCTAAAATTGGCTGTATTATGTGATTATTTTTGGTACTAAAATTGTGAGTTAATAGTATATGCCAGAATCATTTACAATATTAGACAGCTTAATTATTTTATTATATCTTGCAATAGTTATATTAATTAGTTTTTATAACAGCAAGAGAAAAGACCCGACAGTAGAGAGTTATTTTTTAGCTCGCCGTGATTTGGGATGGTTTGCTATTGGTATCTCGTTATTCGCCACCAATATTTCAAGTGAACATTTTATTGGATTAGCAGGATCGGGTGCTTCTCGCGGACTTGTCGTTGGTCATTTTGAATTGTTTGCTATCTTCTTTTTGATAATTCTTGGTTGGTTTTTAGCACCTATCTATCGTAATTCAAATCTATTTACGTTCCCCGAATTTATTGGGAAACTATTTGACCAAAGGACCAGAAGGTTATTTGGTTCTCTTTCGATTTTCACATATCTGGTTACTAAAATTCTTGTAACGCTTTTTGCGAGCGGTATATTATTTAATAAAATTTTTGGATGGAGTATATTTGTCTCCGCTGTTGTCATTGTATTGATTACAGGAATTTATACGTTAGTTGGTGGATTTGATACAGTTATAAGAACTCAGATATTCCAAGGTATCCTTTTATTAGTTGGCGGCGGATTAACAGTATATTTTGGTTTAAATGAAGTCGGTGGTATTTCGGCATTAAAAGAAAAATTACCGGCTGATTTTTTCGTCATGTTTAAAGATATCAGTGATCCTGATTTCCCTTGGACAGGCATTATTTTCGGTGCTCCAATAATTGCATTTTGGTATTGGTGCGCGGATCATTATATGCTTCAGAGAATCTTTGGTGCAAGATCACTCAATGATGCTCGAAACGGAACTTTCCTTGCGGCATTTCTAAAACTCTTTCCTATGATAATTTTTGTTTTACCCGGATTAATTGCAGTTGCTTTATTCCCTGAAATTAGAGGCGATGAAGCATACCCACAGTTAATTGCAAGCGGTATTCTTCCTATCGGGATTAAAGGTCTTGTGGTTTCAGGTGTTCTTGCTGCTATTATGTCATCACTCGCTGCTTCGTTTAATTCTATTTCTGCTATTTATACAATCGATTTTTATAGAGTAAAAAATCCTGATTCTTCTGATAGAACATTAGTTCTTGTTGGAAGAATGACTACTATCTTTGTTGTAGTTGTGGTAATTACTCTTATTCCTTTTGTGAGATTAATCAGCTCACAACTATTTATTTTCCTTCAAAGCACTCAAGCTTATGTAAGTGCTCCTATAACAGCAGTTTTGGTTCTTGGCTTTGTTTTAAAAGAAATAAACGCTAAAAGTGCTTTTGCCTCAATTATTGTTGGGGAGATTTTCGGCCTTTCCAGATTCTTATTGGAAGTTCTAAATCAATACTCGGTTTTAAGCAATAAATTTTTGATATCGATTTTACAAATCAACTATCTCCATTTTACAATATTTCTTTTTGTTGGAACAGCAAGTTTATTGCTTTTCTTGAATTATGTAGTTCGCTATGGAGAGAATGTAACAGTTAAAAATTATTTAAATATACTTGAGGCGGGAACAGGCGGTTCATCAACTGTAAAAATGAATTTATTATATTCAGGTCTATTACTGATCTTAACGATCGGTTTATGGACAGTATTAATGTAACAAAATCAATAGTTCAATTAATTAAAAGAAGTTATTAACAAACAAAGGAGAGGCACAATGAAAAAGATGTATTTACTTTTTCTATTCCTGTTATTAGCAGGAACTACTCAAGCACAATGGGTTTTCCAATCAATGGATAACTCAGTAGCATCGGGATTTTGGTCACCTACACAGTATGATAATGGAGCCGGAAAAGCAGTAATGGCTTTATCTGATGATCCAGCCGGTGTAAATGGCGGCGGTGCAGTAAAAATTGATTATACAGTAGCAGCAGGAGATGGATGGGGCGGTTATACGGTAAGAACAACTCCAAATCCTTTACCATATAATTTGGATCTTTCAGCAGGTAAGGAAATCCATATTTGGTATAAAGTTAATACCCCGACTGTTCTTTCTCAAGAAGGTCAATTCTTTATGGAATTTAAGGTCGGTGATGTCAATGAGTTAGGACAAAGAGACTTATGGTTCTTTCAAACAACAATTGACTTATCAGATGCTTCGGGACAGTGGATTGAATATACAATTCCCTTAGTTCAAAATGATGATAAAACACTTGGGTTCGCAGGTCAAACATTAGATGGTGATGGCGAACTTCAGTGGGATAAAATCAAGACCTTTGAGTTCGCTTTAGTATATCTTACAACAGGAAATAATGTTACACCTCCGACAGCAATGGGATCAATTACTTTAGATAACCTTACTCTTAAAGGAAATGCTTATCCTCCTATATTCACATTTGATAATACAGCTGCTAGCTGGAATACAGATTGGATGGATTGGGCAGGCGCTGATAAAGGTGCGATTGCTCTTTCAGATGAATCTACAGTTAAAGCTGAAGGTGAAGGTTCATTAAAAATCGATTATACACTAAGTGCTCCATTTGCTTGGGGTGGATTCCTTTCTATCGATAAAGAAGTTACTAAACCTGAAAAATTTGAAGAAAGAACCGGTCTAGTTTTTTATGTTAAAAATGTTACTCCAATTGTTGCAGACGCTAATAGAGCATTTATTCGATTTTTTATTATGGAAAATAGCGATGGTGCAGGAGAAGAATGGATTATTGATGCCGGTCTTGATTTAAGCAAGCCATTTGATTGGACAAGAGTTGTTCTTCCATTTGTTGAAAAACCAATGGGTGCAAATGATCGTTTCCCACCTAAAGATGGTTTTGCTTCTAAAAATAATGCAGGGAATAAGCTTTTAGATCCCGCTTCTATTACTAGAATTAGAATAGAAATCTTCGGAAGAGGAACTGAAGACGGATTTGCAACACCATTAAAAGGATCCGGAACAATTCTTTTTGACGTATTACAACAATCAGGTTTCAAGATTTTTGATCTAGAATCTCCTGAAGCTCCGGGTAATTTCGCGGTTATTCCGGGCAATTATAGTAACTTAGTTACTTGGACTGATGTAACAAATGAAGGTGCTTCAGAAAGATATAATATATATTACAGCAAAACTCCTTTCACAAGCATTACAACTCCCGGAGTTATGTTATTGAAAAAAGGTATTGAAGAAAATACATTGATCTTCGATCATCTTCTAAATTCACCATTAACTGATAGACAAGAAACATATTATTATGCTGTTAATGCAGTTGATAAAGCAGGTAATATTGGTGCTTTAGCATTCTCAGATGCAGTTACAAATAATGCTAAAGGTATTCCTGTTGTTTCATTAAGTACACCTAACTTTGCAGCTGATGGAGATTTGAGTGAATGGACATACATTAGACCGTTCAGAATGTTCATTTCTGATGGCTCCGGTTTCTTATCTCCTAATTTCAAAGTCGATGGCGATGCTGATTTATCTGCCGAAGCTTATATAGCTATGGATGGACAATATCTCTATGCCGCTTTTGACATAAATGATGATATTGTAGCTCCTGATGAAACATATAGAGATTATACAGATGCTTCTTATGCTCTTGATTCACCTGATTTATTATTTGGTTTATATGATTTAGCTAAAAATGAACCTCATAGTGTTTATCAGAGAGGATCAAAATCAGATCAGTTTATTAGATTCAATAAACTTCGTGCAAGAAATGATCACTCTTCAAACGTTGAAGATACATTAATGGTAGCAGGTACAGAAAACTATTACTGGGGTGAAAAATTCACCGGTGGTTATGTAGTTGAAGCAAGAATTCCTTGGACTCTTTTGGAGACAAGAAGAAATAGTCTTACTGTTCAGAATAGAGATACAATTAATGTTCATGCCGGCTGGAAGATTCCTATTGACTTTAACATCAATGATAATGATGGCAGAATTTCTCCTGATTATGTTGGTGGAGATAATAGACAAGGTATGATTCACTGGTCCCCATTCAATAGAGGTGCAGGCTGGAATAACCCATCTCTTTGGATGTACACTTGGATTGGTGATACTGATGAAGTCAGTACAGATGTTGAAGATAATAAATTACCGGAAACTTATTCATTGGCACAGAATTTCCCGAATCCATTCAACCCTACAACTCAAATCAAATATAATCTTGCAAAAGCAGGAATGGTTTCTTTAAGAATATTTGATGTTTTAGGACGTGAAGTTTCTCAATTAGTAAATCAGTTCCAAGAAAAAGGAAGCTATACAGTTAATTTTGACGCTTCTCATTTGGCAACAGGTATGTACATTTACAAAATTGAAAGCGGTTCATTCTCAAGTGTCAAGAAAATGATGTTAGTAAAGTAGAAGATTTTTTAGATGCAATCCCTCAAAAAGGATTGCATCTTTTTGATTTCATAATCAGATGTTAAGATAAGATGGTATGAAATATTTTAATAAATGGAGGACACAAATTGAGACGAATTATATTTGCACTCTGTGCAATAGTCTTATTTAGTACAGCAGTTTTTGCGGGCACTACCGGAAAAATTGCAGGTAGAATTATTGATGCTGAAACTAAAGAACCTCTCTTTGGAGCAAATATAGTTCTACAAGGAACCAATTTCGGTGCTGCTACCGATTTTGAAGGAGAATATTACATTAATAATATCTCTCCCGGATATTATACCGTTATTATAAGTTCCGTTGGTTATCACAAAGTTACTATTGAAAGAGTAATGGTAAGAATTGATCTTACCACAAGGGTTGATGCTGAATTAACATCTACCGCAATTAATCTTGGCGAAATCGTTATCCAAGCCAAACAGCCTCTTATTACAAAAGATTTGACTTCTTCTTCAGCAATTGTTTCTGCTGAAGATATTAAAATGATGCCTGTTGAAAATATTCATCAGGTAATTAATTTACAAGCAGGTGTAGTTGGCGGTCACTTTAGAGGTGGTCGTTCTAATGAAGTTGCTTATTTAATAGACGGTATTTCAGTTACAGACGTTTTTAATGGTGGAATGTCAGTTGAAGTTGAAAATAGTTCTATCCGTCAAATGGAAGTTATAAGCGGTACTTTTAATGCAGAATATGGACAGGCAATGTCCGGCATCGTTAATATTGTTACTAAAGATGGCGGTTCTAAATATGAAGGTTCTGTCTCTGCTTATGTTGGAAGTTATCTTTCAAACCGTTCAGATTTTTTTCCTAATTTGAATAAAATTAATGCAGATGGACCAAAAGATGTTCAGTTTAATTTTGGCGGTCCTACTAAATTAGTTGATAATTTAACGTTCTTTGTTACCGGAAGATACTACAAAGATGATGGTTATTTATATGGTAAGAGAGTATTCAATACGAGTGATGATAGACCAATATTTCCAAATCCACAAGACCCGACTTTCTATATAAATAGAAATACCGGAGACGGGGAATATGTGCCTATGAATCCCGGAGATAAATTATCTCTAAACGGGAAAATTAGTTACAGTTTAGAGAATTGGAGATTTAGTTATAGCATTTTCTGGGATGATAACTGGAATAAATATTATAATCATGCTTATAGACAAACTCCTGATGCTATAAAAAATCACTATAGAACAAATACGATCAATAATATTCAAATATCTTTCTATCCAACACAAAGTACATATTCTACATTAAAAATATCGAATAACGTACATAAGTATTGGGGCTATTTATATGCGGATCCTTATGATCCTCGTTATGTAGAGCCTAATCAAGGTACTCCGATTACAGGATATACATTTAATTCCGGCGGAAATGAATCTGATAGATATTCGAGACATACTAATACATTACTAGCTCAATGGAATATAGAATCACAATTATCTAAAGAGCATAAAGTAAAACTTGGAGTCGAAGGAAGATTTCATGAACTATATAACCACAGCCGTTCTATAAGAAATTTAACAGAAGGGCAATTGGATTCATTGAATCAACCGATTTTTACTTTAGGATATAGTGCTGAAAATACAAAATTTAATGGCACATATACTCGCCGTCCTATCGAAATTTCTGCTTTCATTCAAGATAAGATGGAATATGATATCATGATTATTAATGCAGGTATCAGATATGATTATTTTAGCGCAGAAACCGAATTGCCTGTAGATTTAAGAAATCCATTGAATAATCCCAACTTCCCAAATGCAAATACGAAAAGAAGTTCTGAAGGCGAATATCAATTTAGCCCTCGTCTTGGTGTTTCTTTCCCTATTTCTGATAAAGGTGCTATTCACTTTTCTTATGGACACTTTTTCCAGATTCCTACATTTGAAAACTTGTACTCTAATTATGCTTACATAATTGATCAAACTACTTCATTATCATCAATTGTTGGTAATCCTGAGCTTAAAGCACAAAAAACTGTTAAATATGAACTTGGTCTTCAACAAGTTGTATTCCCGAATGTTTCAGTTGACGTAACTCTCTATTATTCTGATATTCGTAATCTTCTCGGTATGGAAATAAAAAGTACTTATGAAGGGTTTATTTATGGTCGATATGTTAATAGAGATTATGGTAACGTAAAAGGGTTAATTCTTACACTTGATAAAAGATATTCTGATTACTTCAGTGCGAAAGTAGATTATACATATCAAGTAGCTGCGGGCAATGCTTCTGATCCAATGACAGTATATAATAATAATGCTTCTGATCCACCTGTAGAAGTAACCAAAAAAACTGTTCCACTTAATTGGGATCAAAGTCATACAGTTAATTTATCATTAACCGTAGGCGATCCACGGGATTGGACAGCAAGTATGGTTTTCTCGTATGGTTCAGGTATGCCTTATTCAGAAGACCCACGATATTCTCAAGGTGTAAGGTTTGAAAATGGCGGCAGAAAACCTACAACCATGAATGTGGATTTAAGAGCAAATAAAAATTTCAGAATTTTCGGACTAGATTTTAGTGCTTTCTTACTCGTATATAACTTATTCGATATTGCCAATGAATATGGTGTATATGGATCTACAGGAAGAGCAACGACAGATTTGAATACAAAATTTGCTTCACCGGTTATTGGTCTTAATACAATTGATGATTACGTAAAAAATCCTACATTATATTCTTCACCACGAAGAATAAGTGTCGGATTCAATGTAGGATTTTAATACATGAAAATGGAGTTTATAATGAAACGCAATTATTTGGTAATACTTTTCTTTTTGTTTTCTACCATCCTAATTGCTCAATCACAGGATCAGATAATGAAATATCGTTCTGAGCCCTATGGAGACAAGACATACCGAAAAAAAGGTATAATGGATGGTAATTTAATCAGAACCATCTTTAGGAATGATGGGCAAGTGGGAACCTGGCCGGATAGACCATCCGGAGAATGGCCTGCAGGTAGTGATCATCATTACTTAGATGGTGTAACACCAATTTTTACATCGGCAGTAATCGCTCCGATGAATAAACAATTAATTCACCCGGTAGCAGCATCATATCGTGAAGAAGTAGATTTTGATCCTGTAACTAATGATTTATGGGTTAATGAACCTGTACCCGGATATGCAGCCGCTAATTCCGAAGAACCTGCAATAAGCGGAAAGAAATTAACCTGGCCGGAAGTATGGCCTAAAGTTCTTCCAAATATTGATAATACTTGGGATGGCTTTTGGTTTGGTTATTTCGGAAGAGGAATTATTAATTCCGATTACGAAACATTCTATGTAATGGATGATTCTAAGGATAAAGAATTTACTCGTGCTCCTTATGGCTATTTCCCGGTTGCTTCCGATCAAAATAGAGGGGGACTTGGATATAGAGTTGAAGTAAGAGGTTTCCAATGGTCTCATGTATTAGCTGAGGATATTATCTTTTGGCATTATGATATAATTAATTTAGCAGATGCTGATTATGATACCACTTTTTTCGGTTTCT
>Ga0209643_1002333_pt1 | contig 12653 bp, 6 predicted proteins | sample AutmiccBRH37_all_FD_187383 | JGI IMG/M metagenome (GOLD analysis project Ga0209643, IMG submission 187383) | Deep subsurface microbial communities from Mt. Terri, Switzerland - Autotrophic microbial communities BRH/37_all (SPAdes) (version 2) | ecosystem: Environmental > Aquatic > Deep subsurface... | reverse complement strand
TATAGCGTTCGAGAGAAAGCAAAACTAATTCCGGTTTGGAATAAGAATTAACAGCATAAGATAAACGTGTAGGAAGCTTATAAGAAGTGTCGGCAAGCGTACCGATAGTTAGATTTCTATAATAGGAATTTGTTGACGTTAAACCTTCAGGAACTTTTATGTCAACTAAAGTATATATTATCGGGATCTCTCTATACATAAGAAAATTTAATCCGAATACAGGGACATGTGAAGCAACCTTAAAACTGGCAAATCCACCTCCATAATACTTATAGACAATTTTGGTTGCAATATAAGAAGCAAATCCTTCATCAAGCCATGCTTCATAGACTTCATTATTTGCAATAAGTCCTTGGAAGAATTGGTGAGTAAATTCATGAATAACTAAATATTCGGGTTGCATAGTTCCATGAGGTGAGAAAAGCTCTGCACTTACTGTAAAGATTCCCGGATATTCCATTCCACCAACTGCCGAAGTTCTAGGGACATCAACTAAGGTAATTGATTGATATGGGTAAACACCAATATTATTTTCAAAAAACTCAAGACTATTTTTTACAGCATCTTTATATCTCCAAATATATTTTTCTCTTTCGGTCTGAACAAAAAGATTAACTGTAATTATTGTTCCGTCTTTTCTTTTATACTCTTCCTTTTTATATAATATTTCGTCTGTTACGAAAAAAGCGAAATCATGAACACCATTTTGATTGAATGAAAATGTTCTAGAATGCGAACTTGAATCTTCTTTTAATAATGACCCGGTGGCGCCAACAATAAAATTCTTCGGTACATTAATTTGGACTTTATAATTACCAAAATCAGAGAAAAAATTAAGCCATGGAAAATATGGTTCACAAATCCATTTCCCATTTTGAAAAACACCTGCCTTCGGAAACCATTGCGATATAAAAGAAAAATTTCTTCCGGTTGCATAACCAAATCGTTTAACAGATTTTGGAACTCTTAATTGATATTCAAATTCTATAACAGCAGAATCTCCCCTCAATAAATTCTGTGATAAACGTATAAACGCAACAGTACTATCATTTATGTTGCCATCTTTAAACTGATAATTCAATTTTATCGGATTATCATTATATAAAATAGAATTAAATTCGATTGAGGTAATCTCTTCTCTATCTAATTTATAATAAGATGAAAAAAATGTTTTATTGTTTTTGTATGCATTAGCATAAAGATGTAAATAAATTTTATCGGTTGGGAAATTGGTATTATTAATCCAAATCATCCTCTCTTTTACTTTAAGGATTTTTGATGATGGATCAAAATCCAAATTAAAATTATAATTCGCAGTTGATGTATAATCAGAGGCATTATCTATCTTTATTCCGTTTCTATAATCCGAATTTTCACCTTGAGGAGTGAATTCACTTTTCTGCAAATCATTATTAATTATTATTAATGCAGAAAAAATTAGAAATAGACTTAACGAAAAAAATATTTTCATAATGGCTTAATTTAATAAATAGGAGCGTGGTATCAAAAGCGAAACAAAATGATATTGGATTTCATTATGAGACACCTAAAATTTTGTTCGGCTTATTTTTCCTTCGTTTTTGATTCAATTTCAAAAGATATTAAGTGGCATTTTTATTGCTTAATGTTTGTGCTAAAAATATAAATAAATTATAACAAACAATATCTGAGAATCTAATGAAGAAAGCTACAGCCGTTTTAATCCAGTCGTTTAAGGAAATCTTAAGCTTAGACGCATTGTTAGTATTTTTTCTCTTCATTTCTCTATGGAGTATCTCTCCAATTGAAATAAACGCGCAAACCGCTAATCCGGTACCGGTACAATTTTTCTATGTACCACTCCCTGAAGAACAAATTCTTCAGTCTTTGCAAACCTTAAATACCAATGGGAACAGCTCGGTAAATCCTATCCAAACTTATATATCCATAGCTGCTATTGCAGATAATACGGTTATATATTATGACCAGTGGGAAAATGGATTTGAGCCGGATATTGCAAATCCTCTTAACATATATAGTAATAGCAATCCCGGCGGAACACAGATTTGGGGCGATGGAAATCCTGCAAATGGAGCACCTCCCGGATTTCCTTCTGATATTATTAATTCGGGAACAGTTATTATCTTAAATAATCCGGTAAATACCACTACTCGCCAAACTGATATCGATTTTGATGGCGGTGATAAAATTGCAGCTTCAAAAACTATCTCCGTAGCAAGAACCGGTTGGGCAACAGGATCAAATACTCTTTTAGCTGATGCATTAGAAGTTTTCGATACAGATAACTGGGGTACTTCTTTTGAAATTCCGGTTGGTGAAAATATCCCTTATTCAGATTCCTATCGTATTTTTAATTACGTAGGACTTTCCATAATGGCGGAAGTTGGTGGAGCAAATGTTCAGATAGATGCCGATGCCAATGGAACTTTTGAAACAACCGTTACACTCACCGAAGGTAAAGGATATTTAGTAAATGGCGGGGTAGCTCTTGGTGCAAAAGTTATTTCCGATAAGCCGATTCAAATAGAGCTTTTAACCGGCGATCGAGGCGAGCAATATGAAGCAAGATGGTTTAGATTAAGTCCGACTGCTCTTTGGTCAACTAGTTACTATGAACCGGTATCAACTTCTAACAGCGCACAAGGTCAGAACGGGACGGGTACTGTGGTTTGGTTATATAATCCAAAAAGTTCTCCAATTGCTGTTCAATACCAGACAAGAACCGGATCGGGTGGAAATACAATTACGACTAATCCAATTACAGTGCCTGCAAAGGGCTATGCAAAACAAGTGATGACCGATGGATTTGGAGCAAAATTCTTTACAAATGATGGTTCAAAATTTTATGCCATTTCGGCAACTGATGCTAATAATACAAGTACAAATGTCGGCGGAAATAGATCATGGGATTGGGGATTTACTTTAGTCTCTGAATCAGCATTAACTCAACAAATTTTAATCGGGCTTGGAATTGGAAGAGACCCTACTTCATCTACGAATCCAAATGAAAACGGAAATCCGATTTGGGTTACTCCTATCGGTAATGGAAATACTCCTGTTACAATTTATGTAGATTATGATGCTAATCCTGCAACCGGGCCATTAACAGATCCGTTTGGAAATAAATATGATAATTCGATTACATTAAGAGAATTAGACAGAGCAAAATTATATAACCCATCCGGCAATCAATCAGGTATGTTAATTTATACTTTAACTCAAGGAGTGAAATTAGCTGCTGCATGGGGTCAAGATCCTTTAACAGCTTCTTCAGGAGCTCCGGGATTGGATGTAGGAACCGGTATTCCACCTCTTCCGGCTTTTGATGCAGGTAAGAACGGAACTCTTTCTCAAGATAATGATGGTGATGGTTTTATCAGTCCCGGTGATGATTTATTATATACAATCGTAGTTAATAATATTAGCCGTGCGCCTGTACCGGATTTAAAACTTGTAGATTTTCTTCCTTTAAATACATCTTATATTTCAAATACTACTTTCTTTACCAATAGTAGTGGAGTAACATCTCAGGTAGCAGATAATGGTTCCAGAACTCCTTTCCCATTAGATGAACCGGGAACAATTTTAGATAACTCCTCAGCCCTTCCGGTCGGTGGTGCTTATACGGTTACATTTAAAGTCAGAATAAATGATTTTGAAGATTTGCTTCCGAATACTGAAAGAATTATTAATCTTGGATATGCAGCTGCAATCGGGGATACAATTCCGATTAATGCTCAGACTCCTCTCTTCGGAAGAATTGGTGATAAAGTTTGGGAAGACCAAAATCTAAACGGAATTCAAGATATAGGTGAACCGGGAATAGCAGGTGTAACTGTCAAATTATATGATGGTGCCGGAAATCTTGTTGCTACAACAACAACTGATGCTAATGGCAATTACAAATTCTTAGGTCTCCTACCAGGCAATTATCAAGTTGAATTTATACCTTCATCTGTATATGACTTCACAACAGCTAATGCAGACGGTACAGGATTAAACGGAGCAAAAAATTCGGACGCAAATCCTTCAACCGGTAAAACAGAAATATTTACACTTGCAGCCGGTGAAAGAAATACAAACATTGATGCAGGATTCAAACCAAATGGTTTACTTGGTGATAAGGTTTGGAATGACGAAAATCAGAACGGAATTCAAGATCCGAGTGAAACCGGAATCGACAGCGTTACCGTAAAATTATTCAGTTGCGATGGTACTTTCTTAAAAGAAACCATAACAAATGCCAATGGGAACTATACTTTTACTAATCTTCTTTCCGGTAGTTATTACGTTCAATTTACCCTTCCAAATGGTCTAAATTTTACAACTAAGGACATTGGAACAAATGATAATTTCGATTCTGATGCAGACGTAAATGATGGTAAAACAGAATGCATTACATATAATCTCGGTGATATTGTAACAAATATTGACGCAGGAATGTATGAAGATAAGGTAGCTGATATAAAAATAGAAAAATCAGTAAGTAATTCTAATCCGGTTTGCGGAAGTGAAATCAATTACCAGATAAAAGTTACTAATTTAGGTCCTGATAAAGGAAAAGGAATTGAAGCGACTGAAATATTGCCTTCCGGATTGGAATATGTTTCTCATTCGGCAAGTGTTGGTACTTATGATACGCTTACAGGTAAATGGATAATTGGTGAATTAAACAATGGTGCTTTTGCAACATTGAGTATTACCGTAAAGGTAAATTGCGAAGAGATTAATAGTTCCACTTTCGATCTTGGAATCGCAAAAGATTTTAATCTTTTCGTTATCGAAGATTTGAATCAACCATCTTCAGATACAGAAGGAAAAGTTGCAGTTGGAAGAGATGCTAATCTTGGAGCATATAGTATCGGAGATAAACTTCCTAACAATAGCGGTGATGTTTTAATCGTTGGAAGAGACTTAAATTACGTTAGCGGCAGCGTTTATAATGGTAATGTAGTTTATGCTAATAATTCAAATCTTCCAAAAAGTTCTGTATCGGTTACCAACGGAACCGTTAGAAAAGATACTGTAATAGATTTTTCAGTTGCAAAAGTATCATTGGAAAATCTTTCTACAACATTGGGAAATTATCAACCGACAGGAACAGTTGAACTTAAATGGGGCGGATTAACCTTAACCGGTACAGACCCATTCCTTAATGTATTCAGCGTTCTGGGAAGTAATTTATCAACAGCAAATAGCTTTACAATTGATGTTCCTAATGGTTCGGTTGTTCTAGTTAATATAAATGGAACAAATGTAAGCTGGACAGGTGGTCTGCAAGTAAATGGAACGGCAATAAATAATGTTATATATAATTTCTATGAAGCAACATCTCTTAGAATTCAGGGAACTGATGTTCGCGGATCTATATTAGCTCCATTAGCTGATCTTAATTTCCCTTCTGGAGTTGTTAATGGTCAGGTTATTGTTAAATCAATGACAGGTGCAGGACAGTTTAATCTTGCTCCGTTTATCGGCAATATCCCCTATGAAAAAGAGATCACTAATATAGCTTCCATTTCTGCAATTACAACAGTTGATCCGGACCTTACTAACAATAATTCCTCAGTATTAATTAAACCTGTTACTTCCAATAATGGAAATAATGGTGGAAACAATGGTGGCAATTCCGGCGGAAACTGGGAGAATCTATGTGGATTCGGTTTCGGTGAGATTGTCTATACATTAGCTTATAGCAATACAGCAATTTATGCCGGCACTTGGGGTGGAAACATCTATATCTCCACTAATCAAGGTACAAGCTGGACAAAAATAAATCAAGGTATGTCAGTTGGATTTGTTTGGTCATTAAAAGTAGTTAATGATAATCTTATCTTCGCTGCTACAGAAAAAGGACTTTATAAATACAATGGATCAAATTGGACATTGACTACCCTTTCGGGAATGGATGTTCATTCAATCTCAATTGGAACAACCGGTTCAACAACACGTATTTTTGCGGCAACTTGGGGTAATGGTGTTTATACTTCAACTGATTTTGGTGCTACATGGCTACATTCTGTTGATGGCTGCTATAATTTATTAGCAATGAATACAATCGAAGCTGTATCAGCAGAGAAAGCATTCGTAACTTCATTTGGTGGCGGTGTATTCGTTACTGTAAATGGCGGTGTTTCTTGGAGCAAGATAAATCTTGGTTATAGCTTTGCTTGGACTGTTGCATCATCGGGCAATTATATTTATGCCGGAACTTATGGAGACGGATTATATCTCTCTTCTAATGGTGGAACTAATTGGTCAAAAGTAACAACACTCAACGCACCTTTTATTTATTCACTTGTTGTTGATAATAGTGGTTTCGTTTATGCTGCATCTTGGACAAGCGGTGTTTCTGTTTCTAAAGATAATGGCGCCACTTGGACTTCACTTGGAATGGGTGGTTTTGGCGTAAGTTCTATCTTTGTTAATCCAAGCACACAGGATCTTTTTGTAGGAACAAAAGAAGGTGAAGTATTCTTCTCAAGAAGCGGAGGAACTACGGATATTGACGAAAACTCAATAATCCCAACAGAATTTGGATTGGAACAAAATTATCCAAATCCGTTCAACCCAACAACTACAATTCAATTTGCATTGCCTCAAGGAGGTATGTATAAATTGATGGTTTATAGCGTTCTTGGTGAAGAAGTTGCAGAATTAGTAAATAACGAATTAAGTGCCGGAATTCATAAAGTATCATTCGATGCAAGCAGACTATCGAGCGGAATGTATATTTATAGATTAACCGGTAATAATGTTACTATTACAAAAAAGATGTTATTGATGAAGTAATAGACGTAAGTATGTTGATTCTATGGATCTAATCCCATGATTAAGAAGGCGGCTGATTTAGCCGCCTTTTTTTATTTTATTAAAAGCATTTTTTTAACTTCGATTTTTCTTGGTGTAATCAATTGATAAAAATAAATTCCGCTGGATAAATTAGTACCATCAAATTCTGCTTTATAAACTTTATTGGGCAGTACTTCTCCATTAAATAAATTTGCAATTTCATTTCCTAATAGATCATAAACTACCAATTTCAAATTACATTTTTCTTTTACTGCAAAACTTATTTGAGTCCTAGGATTAAAAGGATTTGGATAATTCTGATTTAATAAAATAGAAGAAATTAGTTCTCCCGCTTTAATAGTAATTATCTCACTAAGTTCAGAAGTGCCATCTAAATCAATCTGATTTAATTGATAAGAAAATTCTCCTATCGTTGCATTATTATCTATAAACGAATATTGGTTTGGATAAGCTGAATTGCCGTGCCCGGGAATGAAACCGATTTTTTTCCATTGCTCGCTCTCTGAAGATCGAAGTATCTCAAAACCATAATTACTCACTTCAGTTGCAGTTTCCCAATTAAGCTGAATCGAATTATTGATAAATATTCCGCCGAAGGAGACTAATTCAACGGGAAGTGGTGCTAGTGAAAGATCAATTTGTGCAAAATGTTGAATGACTCCGTAAATGAGATAATTTTCTCTTTCCAATATATTACTCTCCGGAGCACCCGGAGTCATAACATCGATAGCATCCGATCCTAAAAGATCATAAGTATTATCTTTTTCATTATTAGAAACAAAAGGAGAAGTATATTCATTTTTAAAAAATGTTGCAAATGTAAGAGTTATATTGCTATTTGACTCTAATCCTAATTCAGTAAGAGGGATAGAAAATTCGATACAATTATACGCATAACTAAAATTAACCGCTGCATTATTGGAAGCAAAATACCAACCGGAACCTTTATTTAATTCTATATGCAAATTATTTTGCCCATCTCTCGTTATAAAATGAATATCGAAATAGATACTCGCTTGTTGAATATTATTCCCGAATATTGATTGAGTATCATCACCAATCCAATTTATGGTTCCGGTGCCATTATTAATTGCGATAGAATAAAGTCCAAGGTCAATAGCGGAAATATTATCAACTTTAATGAGTCCCAAAAAATTTGTACCATCGGTTGCGAAGCGTACTTCTGTGATATCTTCATTTTTAACCCAGAATAAACCAGGTTCAGTCCTCATATCGTTCGCTTCACCGGTATAAATCCATTCACCGGCAGAATATGTTGTACCATGGATCGTGCTAGAAGGGGTGCCAATCCAATCCGATGGATTGCCATCAATAATTATTGAATGTGATTGTGAGAATAAAAGGATCGGGAGGAACAGGAATATTGTAATTGATTTAATATCCATAATGCACCCTAAGAAAGTAAACTCTGAAAGTTTAATACACATAAATAGTCATTTGAAAAAATAAATGCAACTATTGTAGTTTAGAGCTATGTTATTTCCCTATTCCCCCTTGAAGTGAATTCAAGGGGGATTTCAATGAATTATTTTATTTTTTTATAAACTCTGATATTGAATCAACAACGAATTTAATCTGTTCGTTAGAAAGTTCCGGGTAAATAGGAAGAGCAAGAGAATGTTCTGCCGCATAATTTGAAACAGGAAAATCTTTATCATCGGCATTGAGATATGCAAAGCATTCTTGACGGTGAAATGCCACCGGATAATAAACTTCGCATCCAATATCGTTTTTTCTAAGATGATCTAGCATTCCATCTCTATTTTCAACTCTTATAATATACTGATTGTAAATATGATAATTTTTATGACTGGTTTCTTTATAGATCGCTTTTGGTAAAAGAACTTGATTTCTTTCGTCCAAAATTGTTTTCCCCTCAGTTTCGGCTAAACCTGCTTCAATAATTAATTTAGAATATAACTCTGCATTATTGCGGCGTTTTTCTGACCATGAATCAAGATGCGGTAATTTAACTCTTAGAATCGCTGCCTGAAGTGTATCAATCCTAAAATTACCGCCAATAACTTTGTGGAAATATTTAGGTTCTGCCCCATGCATTCTCATGATTTTCATTGTATGATAAAGTTTTTCATCGTTTGTTGTACATATTCCACCATCGCCGAAACAACCAAGATTCTTTGATGGGAAAAATGAGAAACATCCGATATGACCAAGTGTCCCAACTTTTTTTCCATCTTTATATTGAACACCAATTGCTTGTGCCCCATCTTCAATCACAATCAGATTATGCTTATTAGCAATTTCCATAATTGCATCCATATCAGCAGATTGACCGTATAAATGAACGGGGATAATTGCTTTAGTTTTTTCTGTTATTTTTTTTTCTATCTTAGAAGGGTCAATATTAAACGTAACCGGGTCTGAATCCACAAGTACTGGAATTGCATTCAAACGAGCAACAACACCTGCCGTAGCAAAAAAAGAATAAGTAGGGACAATTACTTCATCACCCGGTTTTATATCTATTGCCATTAATGCGAGCAATAGAGCATCTGTTCCCGAGGAAACACCTACTGAGTAATTACATCCTATATAGTCATTAATATCTTTTTCCAAACCAGCTACATCAGGACCATTAATAAAATATTGTGAATCTACAACTCTCGCCATTGCGGCATCAATTTCATCTTTCAATGCTAAATATTGCGGCTTCAAATCCAATAAAGGAACTTTCATTATTCTACCTCCTTAACAATACCATTTTCTAATTTGTATTTTTTATTCGCCTTTTCGCAGAATGCAAATCCATCTTTATCAAAGTGGAGTTTTCTTCCTGCTTCCGAAACCCATCCTACAATTCGAGCCGGATTTCCAACTACTAATGCAAAATCGGGAATGTTCTTTGTTACAACAGCGCCTGCTCCGACAAATGCAAATCTTCCAATATCATGTCCACATACGACAGTGGAATTAGCTCCAAGTGAAGCTCCTTCTTTAACAATGGTTTTAAGATAGTACTTTGCTCCCACTTGAGGATATTTGCTTCTCGGATCAAGTATATTTGTAAAAACCATCGACGGTCCACAAAAGACATAATCCTCTAATGTAACTCCCTCATAGACAGAAACATTATTTTGGATTTTTACATAATTTCCGATAATTACATTGTTTCCAACATTAACGTTTTGTCCAATTACTACGTTATTGCCAATTTTAGACCCTGATTGAACATGACTGAAGTGCCATATTTTAGTGCCTTCGCCTATTTCAACCGGATCATCGACATAAGCCGATTCGTGCTTAAAAAAACTCATAGTGCCCTCTATTAGTTTATGTGGAGAAATAATTTTACTATTTAACAAAATTAAATATAATGAAATAGTTATACTAATTATTTTTTCGAGATTTGATTTATTAAAAGCATTTGATTGAATTAGTTTTTATTTTCACAAAATCATTTTCTGAGGAATATATGAAAATTGCAGAAAAGCTCAATGAATTTAAAAGTGGCTTTCATTCTTCTTTTTGGGTAGCCAATGGAATGGAGCTATTTGAGAGATTAGCTTATTACGGTCAACAAATTGTTTTTATGATTTACATGCGTAATGATTTAGGTTTTTCTGAATCTCAAGCAGGAACTTTATCGGGCATTTTTGGTGGTATGATTTATCTTCTTCCAATATTGGGCGGAACATTAGCTGATAAATGGGGCTTTAAAAGAGCATTTAATGTTGCCTTCACTGTTTTGGCACTTGGTTATTTTTTAATCGGATCGGTTGGAATGAGCGCATTTGCAGGAGCTTATGATGGATTAGATAGATATTGGCTTCTTATGATATTCCTATTATTAACTGCTTTCGGCGGTTCATTTATTAAACCTTCGGTTCTTGGAACAGTAGCCGTAGCATCAAAACCGGAATCGAAATCTCTTGGGTTCGCAGTTTATTATTGGATCGTAAATGTCGGAGCAATGATAGGGCCCACAATTGCATATTTTGTGAGAAATAATTTTGGAAATGAATTTGTTTATTTAGTTTCTTCCTTTAGCTGCGCTGCAATGGTTATTGTTAATATATTTTTATACAAGGATGTAGTAAATCAAGAAACTTCAGCAGTACCAACAGAAACATTAGCAAAAAAATTACAAAATTTAGTACTAGTATTGGCAAATTATAAATTCATGATTTTTTTATTGATCTATTCGCTTTATTGGATAATCTTTTGGCAGGAATTTATTATTGTGCCTTATTATATAGTTGATTTTATTAGCAAAGATGCTCCTTATGAAATTATCCAATCATGGGCAGGTGCGGGGGCAATTATCCTTTTACAAATTCCTGTTAATTTATTAACAAAAAAACTTTCTACTCCACACGCAATTCTGACAGGTTTTGCTGTCTCCAGCCTTATTTGGATAATTATTGGAATCTATCCAAGTATAATTACTATTGTTGCCGGTATTGCAGCATTTTCAATTGGTGAAATGATTCAAGCACCACGATATTATGAATATATTTCCGAAATTGCACCGGCAGGTCAACAAGGACTATTTCAAGGTTACGCATTCCTCCCTATTGCAATAGCACGCTTTGTTGGTGATCCTTTTGGTGGTTGGTTATATCAAGAATATGCTATAAATGGTAATAATCCTCAAATGGTTTTCATTGTTATGACCGGAGTTGGGCTTCTCGCTACTCTATTGATGTATTTCTATAATCGCATATTTGTTGTGAAAAAATAGTTTAACTTCCCTCGGCTCTTGGTCGAGGGATTCTCTTTTATCCTGTTTGCCCTACGACACAATCTTTCCTTTACTTTTATAATTAAAATTGCTATTTTTTGAACGCCCACAAGAAGGAAAAACAGAAACCATACATAACTCATGAGGGTGAGAAATGAACGGTACAGTAACAGAAAAACCGCGTAGGTTTGATTTAACTAATTTCTTGTTAAGACCTATCTTAGCAGGGGTATTAGGGTTTGTAATTTTTTTAGTTGTTCTATCTCTAACAAAGTATCTTGGTTCGCTCTTAACAACTGATGTAGTGTTTAAGATCGAGGGCAATGACTTTTTATTGGCAGCAATAGGATTTGTACTATTGTCATTGATTGAGGTACTAAAGAATTTCAGACAAGAATAGTTAAAAAATCCCGGTTCTTAGCCGGGATTTTTTTTGCCCCTATAATAATATGAAACCGCTAAAAGAATTATTTTTCATTAATTTTTTCATCTTGTGCCTCCTCGTATCAACCATTTCAAATTATTCACTATGGTCGTTTGTTTTAAAAAGCTCAATTGCAATAATCCTAATCATTTTTGTAATCACATTAGAAGATATGAATAAAATTCAACCAATTTTTTTTCAAAAAATTATTTTGTTTATATCACTTCCCCTTCTTTCTCTCCTATGGTCTAAGGATATTAATTTTGCTTTATTAAAAATGCTCAATATTATGGTCAGTGTATTACCTTTGATCTGGGTGTCCGAGAGTTTATATAGAAACCTGACTGAGTTAAGTATTAAAATATTCGTCAATACTATATTCATTCTTGTACTTAGTATATCTTTAATAACTTTACTGTTTCATCCATTTGAGTATAATACACCATACATTTTTGAAATTACGCGCTGGAGCCACGTTATAGTTGGAAGGTTTTTATCCGCGTCAATAATAATCATTTTATTATTAAAGAGGTATGTTCATAATCTAAATAGAAAAATGTTTATTGCTTCTATGATAATTATTTATTGCGGATTATATTTCACCGGATTTAGAGCAGGTTTAATTTTCTCATTATTAATTTCATTTTTAATATTACTTAAAAATCAGACTTCATTAAGAAAGGTACCAATTGG
>Ga0209643_1002331_pt1 | contig 12659 bp, 14 predicted proteins | sample AutmiccBRH37_all_FD_187383 | JGI IMG/M metagenome (GOLD analysis project Ga0209643, IMG submission 187383) | Deep subsurface microbial communities from Mt. Terri, Switzerland - Autotrophic microbial communities BRH/37_all (SPAdes) (version 2) | ecosystem: Environmental > Aquatic > Deep... | reverse complement strand
GTCTCTTTTGTATTAGGAGCAGTCATCCTACGTAATTGGGAGACCGTTAAATAAAGTAAAAAACTCTGATTAGGGAGGGGCTTGAATGAATAATTATCCAGTTAAAAAGCCCAAAAAAAATGATAATCCGACGGAAGGTAAGTATTGGGGAATCTGGTTACCAGTGCCCACTATTATTGCTATAATCAACTCATTTTTTTGGATTTGGGTATTTTCTCAAACTGTAGGTCTTACGGAACCGCCAAAAACAACTGAAAGTGAAGATGCAGTAATAGAACAGTTTTAAGGAAGGAGTGTTTTTTATGAGGGGGCCATCAAGTCCTTGCATGTGTATGCAAGAATATCTTAAGCAGTACCTTAACGGAATTGGTTGGCGTCCTCTATCAATTGTCGAACAACAATATCTCGAAAAGATCAAGTATGCAATAGCAGAGCAACAACGTAAGTTTTATGCGAAAATCCTTAATCCATTTAATTTATCTCCGATTTCAACAGCGTTCTGGTTTTATGTCATTCCCAGCTTGGCAATTGGAGTATCAGTAACAAGTTTGGGAGAAATAGACATATATATCAGACAGGCAATGGAGCCAACGTTTGCCAATATATTTTCAGCGTTTATAATTCTTGAGTTTCATGTGCCTTTTTCGCTCGCCTTCTTAATCTTGGCTTTATGTTTGGGGCTTTTTTTAACTGGCAAAATTAATAAATTACTGCAAACTGAAAAGAATCAATTAATAACTGAACAAGAGGAAAGTCTTGAGGCTTTAGAAAAAGTAGCTGAAGAAAAGCATAGGTCAATCATCGAAGTCCTAAATCCTTTTAAGTTAGCCCCTCTTTCGATGACGATTTTCTTTCCGGTCTTTCGAGATCACACGGATCTTGGTATCGTGTTCCAGGACCTTGATTACTTGTCGATTGCTGTCTTACAAGCTCTTGAACCTACTGATAAGATTTATAGTATCTTCAGATTTATTCATGCTCAAGTTCCTTTTTCTCTGGTAATATTGATATTGTTCCTTGCCATCCACCTCTTTCTTAGTGATGAAGTCAACAAGATCGAACAAAGGGCGTGTGAAGATATTTAACAAAGTCAAGGAAAGCATTATGCAGTCGAAATAGACGCATTAGGTTTAAACGTCTATATAGATTATTGAGTTTCATGTATTGGGGGAATTTTGGATATGTCACTGTTGGACTTGTGGCTAAACGGTGCTACATTAGGGGCACAGCCCTTTTCCTATTTTGGTGTAACACTGTCGTTAAGTGTCTTTATTTTTATCGTATATGTGATTATTGCTGTTAAACAAGTAATAGATAATAAAAAACAGCGTTTGCTATGGTAACTATTACTTTAAGAAAGCTCAAAAGACTTGAATTTCTTCAGTCAATGTCTTAGTAGCAGTTTCCTGCATTCCCGCAACAACCTGTAGAAGACCGACATTGATTTCTTGTCCTTGAACTGTTATCTCTTGCGCGGTTGCCGAATAAATTTGGCTAATCTATTCCAATATTTGTGTAACATCTTGTCCACATTCTTACATATTATGGTATAGAAAAACAGAAAAAGGCAGGAAGGATTTATGACACCTCCTTTCATTAGTTATTCGACTTTTCACAGACTAGGATTAACCGCTAGAAACTTAAATTTACTTTTGAAAACAACAGATGATTTTGAACTTCATATCATTGATAGTAATTCACAGGACGGGACATGGGATTATATCCAAAGCTTAAAAGACAGCCGTATTAAGTCTAGAACACGGTTACCCGTAAATTCCGGACCCATTTATGCTGTTAATTACAATCTGGCGCGTAGACAACCTGACCAATATTTTATTGCTCTCGAAAGTGATGTATTTTTGTATTTCCCAGATTGGATAAGCCGTATCATGAAAGTCTTTGAGGCGTTCCCTGAGGTAGGGCTCCTGGGATTGGCCAGAGCTTTTCCGTATCCGTCATATTATTCGGAGGTCATCCCTCAAGAGAGAAACGGCGTAAGCTATCTGCAGCTAAAGAATACTTCACTTGATTTCATACCTGGGCACTGCCAGTGCCTAAGACCGGAACTGCTTAACCTCATCGGCTATTGGTGCGAAGAAAATGGTTACGGTGATACTGAACTATCGCAAAGAATTATTAAATATACTCCCTTTAAAGCAGGCTATGCAATCGACACACCGATTAATATGGTCCAGACTATCTCTTGTGAGTGCTGTGAAGGCCGTAAGTGGTGCAGTCTTAAGAAAAGGGATTATACCTGCTTTGACCTTAGAGACAGCAAGCATAAAAATGAATCCTTTGTCTCGACCTACGAGTGGAAATATCTAAAGTATTTTGAGGAGCTAAGTCAAGGCAAAAGAACGGTTTATTGTGCATCTATTCATGATCCGAAATCCTACAAAGATCACTTTTATCATATGGATTGGGCATTGGAGAATTTCAACTTCTATGTCAATAATGCCAATTAGCTAAACAAAACAATATAAAGAATGAAAGGATAAGGCAATGAATGCAATAAGTCAAAGAAAATTTGCCATTCTCGATGACCATTTTCCTAATCTGACGACAGGTTTCAGAATATCGGAATTCAATTATTATTTGGAGAAGTATCCCAACTGTGAAGTTTATTCCACTAGGAATGACATGTATCATCCTGAATATGCTGCGGTCTATCCGCAGTTTCAGAATAGGGTAAAATCGTTTACAGAGTTTGACTGGACAGGTCAGTCTTTCGATCTATACTATATGGTTTTTTTGCTTAACGCTGCCACCTTTCACTATATTTATGAACTGGCAAACACACCCTTTATATTCGAACTATATCCTGGCGGAGGATTTTGGATCAATGATGACGTGATCGATGCCAGGCTGATCAAAGTCCTTCAATCCCCTTTATTAAGAAAAGTTATTGTTACGCAGAAGATGACTTATGATTATATTACCAGCCGCGGCTTTGTTACACCGGACAAAATTGCCTTTATTTACGGAATGGTAACACATCCTGAGTATTTTCACACTACCATACCTAAAAAACTCTACGGGAAAGATAAAAGAACATTCGATATCTGTTTTGTAGCCCATAAGTATATGCCAATGGGAATTGATAAAGGCTATACCATTTTTATCGATATGTGCAAAAAACTGGTGCAATCTGCAGAGGATATCATGTTTCATGTGGTGGGCAACTATGATCAAAGTGATATCGATGTCACTGCCCTGGGCGACCGGATTGTATTTCATGGGCTCAGGGATAAAAATTTCTTCCCAGGGTTCTATTCGGGAATGGACATTATTGTTTCAGCAAATCTTCCCTTTCTCCTAATACCGGGTAAAAACTACGACGGCTTTCCCACAGGCTGCTGTATTGATGCGGCGTTGCACAACGTTAGCGTTTTCTGTACCGATGTGCTGAATATGAATAATCATTTTGAACACAAAAAAAATATTTATATTATCCCCCCAGACGCCGGTCAAATTAGTGAAAGCGTCATGGAATATTATCATGACCCCGAGAAATTATACAGGATGTCTGCATGCGGACAAGCAAAATTCAGAGAGGTATTTGACTTTGAAAAACAAATGAGAGATAGAGTATCGGTTCTGGAACAATACCTGTAATAGCCGATTTAACCTTAACGCTTTTATAAGCGTTTTTTTTATTATTTGTTTTGCACCAGAGTCATTTCAATAGAAAAAATGTGTAACTATTTTGGGAAGTAATCATATTTTGTATAAGACAAGTATCTCGTAAAATGCCTTGATTATGGAGATTCTACCCATGAAAAAATCAGATGGTATATCAATTATTACCTGTACCCACTTGCCTTTTTATATGGATAATATCTTTGCAAATTATGCCAGGCAAACCTACCCTATCAAAGAATTAATTATTATCCTTAATAACCGTAGTTTGAATATTTCCGATTGGTACCGGAAAGCTGATTCATTCCATAACGTAAGAATTGTTCAGTTGCCTGAAAGCAGCTCAGCAGGAACATGTTTAAATTATGCTGTCAGCAAAACCAATTATGATTACATTGCTAATTTTGATCATGATGATTATTACGGTTCGGAATATTTAAATTATTTTATGAAAATAGCCCCTTCCAGCGACGCAGGTGTTTTAGGAAAGAAAACTCACTTTGTCTATTTTGAGGAACACAAAATTTTGGCGCTTTTGCATCCTAACAGAGAAAACAGCTACGTCGACTATCTTATTGGCTGTACCTTGTTCATGAAAAAAAGTGTCTTCAAAAAAGTGCAGTTTGTTGATTCTAATATTGCGGACGAACAATTTGGCGCAGATTGTGTCAAAACCGGCATTAAAATTTATGCCGTTGACAAATACAATTTTGCTTATATCCGCCAGAATAATCTCAACCTGCATACATTTCAAATGGATAATAATGAATTATTGACACAATATTGCCAGGTTGTCGCTAGGGTTTCTGACTTTAGGCCCTGGGTAAATATGCGCTAAGATGTTAATGAAGATAATATGTAAAATCCCTTCATAATAACGAATTTTCCCTTTTATCTTTGATGGCTCTAATAAGTAAAAAGCCTTGAGTTGCACAAATGCTTGTACCTCTAGGCTTTAATTATTATGTTCTAATAAAATTCGGAGGCGAACCGTTACGGTTTAAAACCACAATTAACAAGAAAATAATTAAACAAATAATTTAAGAACATTTCATATAATCATCTGAGTTACTGCTATAGCTATGATAGCACCTACCGTAACATCTGACGGGTAATGCATCCCTAGATAAACTCTAGATACAGCAACTAAAGCTGCAACGGTAAAGAATAAGATTATATATCCAGGAAAAACAGTTGAAAGTGCTGTGGCACTGCAGAAAGCAGCAGTAGAATGTCCGGAAGGAAAAGAAGGATCCTTATAAACCTTATGTCCTATATGAACATTTTCCAGCTTCATATAAGGTCTAAGTCTGGGAAGAAACTTCTTAAATAATCGTACAATCAAATGAGTTATGAACAGACTGATAGCCAAATGTTCGCCAACCTTGGTTACATCCAGATTTCTGCTTAAGAGCAGAACAATACATAAAGTTATTGACCAAATGGCACCACCCAGATTTGTGATTAAAGGCATAATAAAATCTGTAAAAGAGGACTTCCAGTATCTATTTAGTATGACAAAGGCTATTCTATCGTTACTATACATCCAATTTGCAACTTTTTGCATCTTTTCCACCTCCTATACTAAAATAACAAGTTATGAATACTTATAAGCCCGATTAAACTAATTATGAGAAGATAAATTTAACTAATAAGTTGCTTTTCTATTAACTTCGCACCTAAGGTTATTATGTCTTCGCAGCTATAACCCGGGTACAGTTCACTCATCTTTTGTTTCATATTCATAAGTAAATCAGGGTTTTCTATCAATGAGTCTATCTCATAATGAAGGGTATCTATATTCCCTACAACTTTTGCACAACCAGACTCTACGAGAAATGCTGCATTTTCTTGTTCCTGTCCAGGTAGCATGAATGGTATAAACATGGGCAGGTTCTTTGAGATTGCCTCCGATACGGTTAAACCCCCGGGTTTGGAAATCAACAGGTCAGCTTCATCCATCAAAGCTGCCACTTTATCTGTATAACCAAGGATTTTAATCTTTTTGTTGCATGTTATGCCTGAATAACTGTTTTTCAGCTTAGAAAGTAATTTTTTGTCTGTTCCGCATATAATTATTACTTTTAGAGGATTACGACAAGAAAGTATGTGCTTAAGCACATCTTCGATAGTACTGTGACCATTACTTCCTCCCATAACCAAAACGGTAAATTCCTTGTTCTTTCGTTTATATCGTGTTTTACTCAAAAAGTCTTGCTTGAGGGGCAAACCATATGAATAGATTTTGTCCCGGTTAATCCCCTTTTGGATCAGGTCTTTTCTTGTATACTCGCTAGCTGTGATGTAAGCATCGACGCTTGCATTTAAATATAACTTGTGTGCCTTGAAGTCGGTTATAACTGAGATAAACGGGGCAGATATCTGCCTTTTATCCTTTAATTTACAGATAGTATCGACTATTAACGGGTGGGTGGCGATGATAAGTTGAGGATTTTCTTCAATGAAAATCTTTAGAATCTCTGATTCAAATGCTTTCACAAAAAAACTTGATATATTAAAACTAAATCGATTATTAGTTATAGAATATAGTTTGCTGTATACATTCGGCAGATTACTATACATTAAAGAGTAACTGCCGACAAGTATCCGTTCAAGTATCTTCCCTTTGACTTCCAAAAAATCTATAATCTTAACTTCAGCTTCATGGGCCTTGAAATAGCCTGCAAGGGAAATTGCCGCCTGATTATGCCCTCCGCCGGTTGAGGCACTGAGGATGATAATCTTGTGCATAAGTCACACCCCTGTTTCTTACATGGATAATCTACTTGGTTACGCCACTGTATTAGTTAAAATTTCGAACCGTCTAAGTCTAGTATGTTATTACTTTAATTTTAATACGTTATTATTAAGTTAAAGCTATGCTTGTGTTAGGATAATGTAAAAAATGTTTGAATTGATATACGATTAAAGCAATAAAAAAACAAAAAGGAAACATGAGCTTTACAGCCTATCCGCAGCTAATGTTGCCATCTTGCTCCTCTCGCCCTGTATCAAACGTACTTGACCGTAAAAAGGTTGTCCTTTTAAACGATGTGCAACATGCATCATTCCGTTACTTTCCTTATCAAGATAGGGATGGTCGATCTGATCTGGGTCCCCACATAATACGACTTTTGTCCCTTCACCGGCACGTGTTATGATGGTTTTCATCTCGTGCGCTGATAGATTCTGGGCCTCATCGATTATTATGAATTGATTAGGGATACTACGTCCTCGTATATAGGTTAGAACTTCAATTTCCAATTGTCTTTTCTTTTTTAATAAATCCACTGCACTATCTACTATTGCTTCTTTTCCTCTATCTTTATCCCGCTTGGAGTTTAATAGAAATTCCAGGTTATCATAAATTGGCTGCATATAGGGCCGAACTTTATCATCTTTTTCTCCTGGTAAATAGCCAATATCTTTACCAAATGGAATTACTGGTCGGGCGCACAGGGTACGATTATAAATCCCGCTATGGATTGTTTGCTCAAGCCCGCTCGCCAAAGCAAGCAAGGTTTTGCCAGTTCCGGCTGGCCCAATAAGATTAACTATACTAATCTCAGGATTATTAAGCATATTAAGTGCCCAAGCCTGTTCTTGATTTTTAGATGTGATTCCCCATGTTTGTTCTTTATGGGCGTGAGTATACAGCAATTCCTTACCTGTTGTTGATGAAACTAATGGTAAAAAGGAGTTATCATTTAATTGTCCTCTTATGCAAGTATTTGGTAATATAGTCTGATTTAATTCCATAATGCCCTTGTTAAACAACTCGCTAATTTGTGATTCATTTAAAGAAATCGTTTGGATATCCTCTTCTACTGGTGGCAAAACAACTTTATCATTATAATAATCCTCTGTTTCTACCCCTATAGCATCAGCTTTAACTCTCATAGTCATATCCTTCGTTACAAGAATAACCGGTCGCTCTTCTGCACGCGATAAATTAAGTGTAACGTTAAGAATACGGTTATCGATTAAAGAACTATCCGAAGCTATGGGCAATTGCGGAGTAATATGGTTTAATTCTATCCTAACTAAGCCTCCGCTTTTTAGTTTAATACCTTCAGACAGCTGACCTTGATTCCTGAGTTGATCCAGATGATCCATGGTCTCTCGAACTGCGTGGCCAGTATTATTCATCAACCTTTTTTTAGTTGCTAATTCTTCGATTACGGCATACGGAATTACAACTTCATTATCTCCAAATTGAAAAAAGGCATTGGGATCGTGGAGTAAAATACTTGAATCTAAGACATAAACTTTTTGCATTTTAACTTCCCCCATCTCATTTCGATAGACTATTCGCGTCCCATCTTCCTTCTAAAATCATAAAAACGAGAAACTTAAGATTCTTAAGATATCCCGCTTGTCTTTTTTAAGTTACCAGTATTCAGTTTTAGCCAGTGTTTTAAAGCAACAGGTTGCTTAAGCTTTTTAGACTTTGTTGATGTGCACCAGATTGCCTTAATTATTTGCTCTTCTCTATCTGTCAATTTTTACACCTCTCTTACTTAAGGCTCTTTTTATAATTTTATATCCGTTTTGCTTAACCTTAACTTCTTTGGGACTTTGCCTTATGTTGTTTTTACGAGATTCTAATCCTACAGATTGAAGGACTGAGTCAATGATCTCCATATTCATTATGCTTTTCTCCTCTATACTTATTTTAGAAATATTTCATCGTTAAGCAGCCTGTACTGAAGGCAGTAGCACAGCTTCTACCATAAGATCAGTTATCGATAACGTTGCTGTATAGATAAAACGCATATCATTTTCCAGGCTTGGTTCCGCTTTAATATATTCCTGTACTAGCCTCTTCATTAAGGAATGGACACTGCCACAGCAAATATGATAATCATCCACACGAAAGTCGTAATGCAGGAGAGCTTGATGAAGCTTAAATTCGTAAAGAAGGTGCTTACTCATGTTTTTCTGTAAATCCTTTTCATTATGAGCAAAGGTATGGAAATCAGCTATAAAGTGAAGCACGATGCCTAATTTTTGGCTGAATTTTTTGATGTCTTGGTACTTAGAGTCTTTCAAAAGCTGCCCAATTTCTTCCAGGCAGTAGACATATCCTTCATCATAATAATGAGAAATTTTTATATAATGCCAATGAACATCCGGTTTGATGCTGCCATACTGCAAAAGATCAAGTCTTAGATCCAGGCCATACTTCTCTTTGATATAATAATGTATTTTTTTAGCTAAATATCGGTGTGACATTATCCACATATTAGCCTCCAGCAACACTTTTTTCTATATTGATTATACTGTAGCAATGTTAAGTGAGAAGAAAGAACATGTTATTTTTTTGTAATATTGTTGAAAATATTTCAAATATTAGGACGTCCGATGGAACAGTAAATCAAACCCTCATCCCTTATTTGTTGCAGAGAAAAGATATTCCGGCCATCTACCAATACAGGATGTTTTAATATTTCTTTGACTTTGGACAGATTCATTTTTTTAATATCCTCCCATTCTGTGAGAATGACAGCGGCGTCACATCCTTCCAAGGTAGCATATAAATCATTTGATATTGGCAGTTCGGCAAAAAATTTATCCAGCTTGATTATTTCGGCCATTGGGTCAAAGACCTTTACCGAAGCCCCTTTCCTTAAAAGAGTTCCAATTACATTCCGTGAAGGTGCACTGCGGGTATCATCCGTATTCGGCTTGAAAGCCGCTCCAAGAACAGCAATAGTCCTTGACTCCAAATTACCTAAGATTTCCTGAATTTTCTCAACCACTCGCTGCTGTTGAAATTCATTTGCCTTGATGACCTCATCAAGGATGTAAAAAGGATACCCGACTTCTCGGGCCAAATTTCCCAGTGCCCGGGTATCTTTGGGAAAACAGGAACCACCATAGCCTACGCCGGCCTGCAGGAAGTAAGCCCCGATTCTTTTGTCCAGACCCATCCCTAGCGATACCTGGCTGACATCAGCACCAACTTTTTCACAGATATTGGCAATGTGGTTAATAAAGCTTACCTTTGTTGCTAAGAAAGCATTTGATGCATACTTGATCATCTCACTAGTTGCAGAGTCGGTCAGTATGATATTGTCCGCTAAATCCCGGTATAAAGCATGCAGTGTTTCTGCTGCCTGGTGGTCATCCGTTCCAATTACTGCTCTCTCCATATGCAAAAAGTCAAATACTGCGCTACCCTCGCGCAAAAACTCAGGATTTGAGGCTATCGCGAAGGATACTGCAGCAGGGTTCTGTGTGGCAATTATTTTCCCCATTTCTTTCGTAGTCCCTACAGGTACTGTACTCTTGATTACTATTGTTTTGAACCCATTCAGGGCCCTCCCTATGGAGTTAGCGGCTTCCTCAACATATGTTAAATCCACCGTATGATCAGCTTTTTCGGGAGTGCCTACAGCAATAAATACGACTTCGGAAGCCTTAACTCCAGTATCTAAATCAGTGTCAAAAGAGAGTTTGCCGGATTGCATATTCTCCCTGACCAGTTCTTGAAGACCCGGTTCGTAAATAGGTACCTGACCCCTTTTCAGGGCAGAGATTTTTTGTTCATCCTTATCAACACAAATAACTTTATGCCCCAGATGGGAAAAACATACGCCTGTTACCAGTCCCACGTAACCTGTGCCTACTATACAGATTTTCATTTAATTCCCTCCAAGTTATTGCTGTCATTTCTATCGCTCAAAGACATTAAAAATTCCAGAAGCTCATCATGCATATCGCTCCTGGATAACGCAAACTCTACATTCGCTTTGACAAAACCGAGTTTATTCCCGACATCATATCTTTTACCTCGGAAGCAATGCCCTAATACAGCCTGCTGCTTGCTTAAACTCTGCAAAGCATCAGTAAGTTGGATTTCTCCACCCGGGCCCGCTTGAAGATTCTCCAAGCATCGGAATATTTCCGGTCGTAGCACATAGCGCCCCATAATCGCCAGGTTGGACGGTGCCATAAGAAGAGATGGTTTTTCAACTAACCCGCCTATATTAAATAGGCCAGTCTCTATTTCCTTGCCGGGACAAATAATCCCATATTTCTCAACCTCAACATCCGGTACTGTCTGAATACCCACTACGGTGGTGTGGTATCGTTCGTAGACATCCAAAAGCTGTCGGAGACACGGCGTATCCCCTGTTACGATATCGTCCCCCAGGAGGACTGCAAAGGGCTCTTCCCCGATAAAAGCGCGGGCGCAATAGATGGCATGGCCCAGACCCAAGGCCTCTCTCTGGCGAATATAGTGGATATTTATGTTAGATAAACCTTCTTCGGCTTGTTTTAATATAGTTTCTTTTCCCCGGGACTTGAGCACTTCTTCCAGCTCATAGGCTTTGTCAAAATGGTCTTCAATAGCTCTCTTCCCCCGACCGGTAACCACTATAATATCTTCTATGCCAGAGAAGGCTGCTTCTTCGACTATATACTGAATCGCCGGTTTGTCTACAATAGGTAACATTTCTTTCGGTTGGGCCTTGGTAGCAGGCAAAAACCTAGTTCCCAAACCAGCAGCAGGTATTACGGCCTTGCGGACTTTCACCAAACCAAACCCTCCTTATGATGCCAATACCTCTTGATTTAGGCGGACTTTCTCCACCTCTGGTTATTCTCAATTACTTTCTGATAAGAATCTAACAACGCAGAAAAAATGCTGTTCCAGGACTTTGTCAACGCATATTGCCTTGCTCCATTGGAAAGGACGCTTCGCAATCCGGATTGCTGGATCATTTCTTTGCTAGCATGGACAAATTCCTTTTGATTCAGGTTGCTGCAGAGAAGTCCATTGGCACCGTCATGGATAATTTCTTTGACCCCGCCTGCGGCAAACCCAACGACCGGAAGCCCGGAAGCCATCGCTTCCAAAACGACATTCCCAAAGGTTTCCGTAGTGGAAGGAAAGGCGAATATATCGGCAGAAGCGTATACCTGTGCCAATTCCTCACCGGTTTTATATCCTGTGAATGTGACATTAGACAGTCCTTCCTGCTGTAAAACATTCAGGAGCGGACCGTCTCCCGTCAGCACAAGATGGATGCTGTCTCCAAACTGTGCCTGCAGTATCCGGTAACTATCAATTAATAGCTGCAGGTTTTTTTCCGCTGCAATTCTACCCACATAAAGCAGGACGATTTTTTCGGATGCGTTCCATTCCTGGCGCAAATCCTCTCTTCTCTTTAATGGATTGTATAATTCGGTATCTACCCCGCGGCTCCATAACGCTACATTGTTTATGCCTTTATCCTGCAGAATACTCACGGTATCCCGAGAAGGTGCATAATTCACCAGACACTGATTATGAAACCACTTGTGGTAATCCCAGACAAATTTTTTCATGAAAGGAAGGCTATAGTAATCCAGGTATTGATCAAAATTAGTAGTGTAAGATGCCACTACCGGAATTCCATGATTACGGCTGTAATTCAAACCGATAAGCCCCATGTTAAATTGGGTGTAGCAATGAATCAGATCCGGCTGAAACTGCGCCAATAGTTTGCCGATCCGGTAAGGGTTTGGAATACTCAGGCGGCACTCGGGATACAAGAAGAACCGTATACTGAAAGAAGTATCCACCATGGTCTGATAGCTATAACTATTTGCAGCTGGAGCAAAAATCATATTTTCTATGCCTTTTTGATCCATAAAAGCAGCCAGCCTGCTTAATGTATTGGTTACACCATTGATTTGAGGCAGATAAGTATCGGTAAAATATGCAATTCTCATGAATCATCACCCCCATTATCCTCCAAAAACAGCTTTCCTGATCGATACAATTACCACGCATTTTAATTTTACATTAGCAATATTAAGCCAATAAAAAATCAATGTAAATTTATGTTTAAAAACTGAGTGGAATCATCCTTTACTTGTCCTCTGTATCGAAAAGTAAATATCTTTAGCTGCACAAAAATTAAGCATCTTAAGGCTTATTCCCAAAGCCCAATGCTCAACACTGGACATAAATAGTTAATTGCTTTATGTCACTGCTTTGTACTCTAACCAGAATATAATGATTG
>Ga0209643_1002330_pt1 | contig 12662 bp, 5 predicted proteins | sample AutmiccBRH37_all_FD_187383 | JGI IMG/M metagenome (GOLD analysis project Ga0209643, IMG submission 187383) | Deep subsurface microbial communities from Mt. Terri, Switzerland - Autotrophic microbial communities BRH/37_all (SPAdes) (version 2) | ecosystem: Environmental > Aquatic > Deep subsurface... | reverse complement strand
CCGGCTGCGTCCTGCAGCCGGCTCGGCATTCCGTAGGCTCGGTCGTTAAGAGACAGTAGCAGCCTCCGGTACATTCCGCACGGACTTAAATCACTCCCCCTCACTGCATGTCGCTGTGGGGTCTCTGGAGGGTCGCTTTTAAGGCATGCTGTCACTATTCTGGATTCTGGATTCTGGCTTCTGGATTCCCAAGCGCCCGTCAGGGCGTTTTTTTATCGTTAAGGAAATCATATGCCATATAAAAGCATTAAAGCGCCAAAGCCTTATTGGCCCTGGTTTCCTCCGGGATCTCTTTTAATGCAGACTGTAACAAATGTCAAAATAGGCAAAAAGACCCATGCCGCTTGGTAATAAATAACAATATAGTCCTATTTTGTTTAGTGTATAAGTGTGATAAAAAATATATAACCTATGTAATCTGTCATAAATTACACGAAAAAGGCAAACCCGACCGAAAGGCGGGGGCGCAAAGCCATTGGGTCTAAGGCAGTATTAATCGCTGCTAGGGCGGCCAGGTTACCGAAGGCAATATTAGAGGCACAATTATCAGGTTACCGTATATAAGCGCCGTCCTGGCAGGGGATGGTGTTTATTTTTTTAATACTAATCTGTATTAGAGAGGTGCAAATCAGAAAATGAAACGGATTATTTATGTAATTGCCCTGATGCTTATTACAACAATGCTCTATTCAGCCGCCTCAGCCGGAGAAATACAGAAGAGCCTTGCCGACGGACAGGGCGGGGATGGAGAAAAAACATATCTGGTCGGGTTAAAGAACCAGGAAAAAGGCTTAGAAAAAGCCAAAGCCAAAGGCAAGATCAAGAGAAAGTATAAACACCTGCCCTTGGCAGCCGTGAAAATGACCCCGGGTAAGGCAAAGGAACTGGGAAAAGACAGCGACATACTGTTTGTAGAGCCGGACGGCCTAGTGCGGGCAGAGGAAGCCTTCCCCTGGAACGCCTCAGAAATAAGCGCCGACTTATCCCTTTCCCGGTCCTTTACCGGGAAAGGGATAAAGATAGCAGTTTTGGATACAGGTATAGACCAAAGCCATGAAGATATAAAAGTAGCAGGCGGAGCCGCCTTTATTGACGAAAAAGCCGGGCTATCACCAGAGAGCGCCGGAGATTACACCGACGACAACGGTCACGGCACCCATGGGGCAGGAATTATCGCCGCCTTGGCCAACGGGAAAGGAACCATCGGAGTGGCGTCCGGGTCCGCACTATACTCCGCCAAAGTGTTGGACGGTGCCGGCGCCGGAACATACAGCCAAGTGATTGCAGCAGTTGACTGGGCCATAGAACACAATATGGATATTATCTGCATGAGCCTGGGGGGCGAACAGTACTCCCGGGCACTGGAACAGGCCATGCAAAAGGCCTATGACAGCGGAATACTGCTGGTGGCCGCCGCAGGCAACGGAGGGGAGATTCTTTACCCGGCCAAATATGCCCCGGTCATTGCCGTGGGGGCAGTTGACCGGAATAGACAGAGAGCGTCGTTTTCCTCCACAGGGCCGGAGCTTGAGATCATGGCTCCAGGGGTAGGGATTGACAGCACCCTTCCCGGAAACAAATACGGAACCATGTCCGGAACATCAGCGGCAGCCCCCCACATTGCCGGGGCGGCAGCCCTTATCTGGAGCTACCGGCCGGAACTGACAAATATTCAAATAAGAGACTTGCTTAAAGCAAATGCCCTGCCCCTGGGGAGCCCTGCCGAGTATGGTTACGGGCTGGTTGATCTCTCCGGAGTGTTTGGAGGCCGGTCGGAGCAGAAAGAAATAGAGCCGGCAAGCTACGAAACAAGAAAGATTAAAGAATACCTCCTTACAAACCAGGGCTTGGCCAGATCCGCCGCAGTGGCTTCACTTTCATCCGCAGATCCCGCCGTAAGGGAATACGCCGCAAAAATACTCGGAGAGATAGGAGAAAAAGGCGAATTGCCGCCACTTGCCGCCTCAGCCCAGGAAGATCCCCGGGAAAACGTCAGGGCCCAGGCCACCGTCAGCCAGGCCAAAATATACCTGCGCAGCGCCACAGACGAGAACAAAAAACTCTCACTCCTGCAGGACCTGCTCAATTCAGATCAGTCCCCGGCCAGGGACTACGCCCTTTACCAACTGGCAGCCATGAGTGGTGACGGCGCCAGAGCAGTGGCCAAAGAGGCCCTGTCCAGCGAAGCCGACCCGGTCAGAAAAAGTGTGCTGGAGGCCGTCTGCACCCAGAGCGCCGGCCCAGATCTCACAGGCCTGACCTATTCCGGAGACACCGCCGAAAGTATCGTCAAGCTCCTGGCCTATGGCCGGGAGGGCGACGGCCAGACCATAACGGCAGGAGAAAGCGCCACGGTATCCCTCAAATTATACAGCAAGCACTCCAGAGTAGAAGTAAGAGTTTATAAAAACTCCAATCCCGGTAATATAATCGCATCCAGAACCTACTACTCCGTGCAGGCTGACTATCCGGTCAGTTATACCTGGAAGACAAGCGCCTCCACGGCCCCCGGCGCCTATACCATATGGTACCACTATCCGGACAACGACATATACGACAATGATTTTGACGATTACTTCACCATCTACGTCGAGGAAGCCGAGTCCGAAGAGCCCTACGACCGGTACGAGCCAAACAACAGCCGCAGCAGCGCCACCGGAATAAGTATAGGAAACTCATATACCGCCTATATTGGGCGGGCCTATGACATTGATTATTACCGCTTCACCCCGTCCGGATCCGGAATGTTAAACTTCGTAATGGACGGCCCTTCCGGAGTTGACTTTGACGTCGAGCTGCTCAGCAGCAGCGGCAGTTACCTCACAGGCAGCGCCGGCAGCAGCGCCGATGAAAGCTTCAGCTGCAACGTCACCGGCGGCGCAACCTATTACATTCTGATAGAGGGATACGGCAGCCATTACAGCAGCAGCCCGTACCGCTTTTCCGCCAACCTTGAGATAATAAGGGACGTCTACGAGCCCAACAACGACCGGCCCAGCGCCACCCCAATAAACCTGGGCAGCGCATACACAGCCTACATCGACTATTCAGGCGATGAGGACTACTACCGCTTTATACCCTCCTTAACCGGAGACCTCACCTTTAACATGACCGGCCCCTCGGGGCTGGACTATGACGTGCAGTTAAAAAACAGCGGCGGCGGCACCATTGCCGGAAGCTACGGCTGGCAGGCCAATGAGTCCTTTACCTGCCAGGTGAGTGCAGGAAGCACCTATTATATAAGAATATACGGCTGCGGCGACGACAGCAGCGGCAGCCCGTACCGCTTTTCCACCACCCTTAAGCCCAACCGGGCCACCCTGTCAGTAACGTCAATCACCGTCCCGGCTAAAGTCAACCCGGGACAGGTATTTTCCGTGGAGGCCACGGTCAGAAACACCTCCGGCATAACCGCCAACAACGTGAGGATGGAAATTATACCCCAGTCCGGACTCACCCTAGACAGCGGCAGTCTGGTGAAAAACCTGGGAAATCTGGGGGCCGGATCTCAAACAAACGCAGAATGGCAGTTAGCGGCCAGCGTCACCTCCCCCTGCGTAAAGACGGTATCGGTGAAAGCCTGGGCCGACAACGCCGATCAGAATATTTTACAGTCGGGCAGTATAAACATCGTTCTTGCCCCCATAACCGGTAAGGATGCCACAGAAAAAATATGCAGAACTTTCGACGGAGAAATAACCAGAGTTTACGGTGAGAACTACGGTCTTGATCCTGTGAACCTGGCCAACGGGGCTTACGTTACGGCTAAAAAGCTCCTTACCGTGAATGGGGCGCAGCCCGTTGAGTTCACAGCCCACTACAACTCCCTTCTCCTTCACCAAGGGCCCATGGGCAGGGGCTGGGGCCATAACTTTGAGGCCAGGGCACAGGTCGGAGCCAACGGGGACATTGATATATATTGGGACAACAGCCGTAAAAATACCTTTACCAACAGCAGCGGAATTTACACCCCCGCCGACCTGGCCAACCGCTTCGACACCCTGGTGAAAAAAGGTGACGGCAGCTACACCCTTACCAGACAGGATCAGAGCGTATACATCTTCAACTCCAACGGTAAACTGGCCGAACAGAAAAACGGCCACGGACAGTCCCTGACCATGTCTTACAACGGAACGGGAGGACTTTCATCAGTTAGCGAGCCGGTGTCCGGGCAGTATCTTGCTTTTTCCTACAATGCCGCTGGAATGATTGACTCGGTCTTTGACAGATCCGGCCTAAGGGTCTCCTTTGCTTATGATACCGCTGAAAACCTGACAGGTATTACCGATACAAACGGTAAAATCACAACATATACGTACAATACCGACGGTCAGTTGTTAACCGTTACAAAACCTGATGGAATTAAAACAATTATCAATAACTATGATGATCAGGGAAGGGTGACAGCCCAGGATGATGCGGACCAGAGCAACCAGACTGCCCGCATAACCTATGATGAGAATAGTCAGCCCGGCATGGTTATTACCACTGTCACCAATTGGGTCGGTCACTCCAGGGTTCACACCTATAACGATAAATATCAATTATTGAGTGTAAAAGACGAGCTGGGCAGCACTGAATCATACATATACGATCTGAACGGCAACCGCATCACAGCCACCGACGCCGCTAACCGGACAAGCAGCTTCACCTATGACGCCAGGGGGAACCTGCTGACCGCCACCGACCCGGCGGGGCGTATAACCAGAATGACATATGACTCAAAGAACAACCTCCATTCGGTGGAAAACGCCGCCGGAAAGAAAGTGATTCTTGAATATGACTCCAACAACAACCCCGTTAAAATCACCGACCCAATGGGCAATACAACCAATTATTCCTATAACTCCAACGGGCTGTTGCAAAGTACGGCTGTACCCGGGATGGGAACCACAACCTACCGCTACAGCAGCGGTTTGCTTGAGTCGGTTACCGGTCCTGAAGGTGATACTGTCAATTATGGCTACAACGGGGCCGGTAGGGTTACCTCATTAACAGACGGGGCCGGGAACACCACCCATATGACCTATGATAACGGGGGCAACCTGCTGAGCGTTACCGATCCCCTGGGCAACACCGCCAGCTATACCTATAACAGCCGTGGCAAAATGGTAACCGCCACTGATCCCATGGGCTATACCACTAATTACGGCTACAATTCCAGCGGTAGGGTCGCCAGCATAACCAACGCCCTCGGCAGTCGGACCGGCTACGAGTATGACGGAGAGGGCAGGCTGAAAAGAGTAATTGACGCCAGGGGCAACGCCATCACCATGAACTACGACGCCAAGGGGCGGTTAATAAGCATCACCAACCCCGTAGGCAACACCACCACCTATGAGTACAATGCCGTGGACGGCCTGGTGGGGCAAAAGGACGCCATGTCCAGGCAGATACTGTCCATCACCTACGATGCCGTCAACAACCCGCTGACCGTGACAGACGCCCTGGGGCGTACAGTCTCCAGCCAGTATGACATCCTAAACCGGCTGACCAGAATTACCGACCCTGCGGGCCGTATAACCCGGTTCGACTATGACGACCTTAATCGTCTGGTAACAACCACCGACGCCCTGAACGGACAGGCCCGGCAGTCCTTTGACTCTGCCGGGAAGCGCACCGCCCTCACTGACCCCAACAGCAACCAGGCTGCCTACAGCTACGACAGGGCCGGGAGACTTACTTCCAGCACCTCGGCCTCCGGCAGCACGGTCAGTTACGGGTACGACGCCCGGAGCCTACTGACCCAGTTAACCAACGGGCGGGGACAGAAAGCGGAATTCCGGTACGATGCCGCCGGCAGGATAACCAGCGCAGATTATCCAGAAGAAACTGTCTCATACACATACGACGGCAACGGCAACCTTCTGACCGTCAAAGACAATAACGGGACCATCACCCGGGAGTACGACGTCCTGAACAGGGTGAAGAAGTACACCGACTCAAGAGGAAACGTGATACAGTACGGCTATGATACCGTAGGTAACCTAACCGCCCTAACCTATCCCGGCGGCAGGCAGGTGCGTTACGAATACGACGCCGCCAACCGCCTTACCCGGGTCACCGATTGGGCCGGAAGGGCCACCTCCTATGAGTACGACGCCAACAGCCGACTGGTAAGGACCACCAGGCCTAACGGCACTGTCCTGACTGCGGACTACAACGCCGCAGGCCAGATACTGCAGCAAAAGGATGTGGATGGCAGCGGAAGAACAATAGTACAATATGACTATACCTATGACTCTGCCGGAAACATAACCACAGAGCAGGAGGCAGGCAATGCCGCACCCCACACAATGGAGGGGGCCACAATGACCTACACCTCGGACAACCGCCTGGCCACCTATAACGGCCGGCAGGCGGAGTGCGACTCTGACGGAAACATGACCAAAGGGCCCTTGGGCGGGGCCATGGGGAGCTACACCTACGACAGCCGCAACCGACTGACCTCCGCAGGCAGTACCGCCTACCGGTATGACGCTGAAAACAACAGGACAGGTGTTACCGTAAACGGAAGTCAAACCGGCTATGTAATAAACCCCAACATCCTACTGAGCCAGGTCTTGATAAGTACCGGCGAAAAGGGCAACCAGACCTGCTATGTATATGGCCTGGGGCTCATTGGTCAGGAGGAGCAGGACGGTAGCTATAAGACCTATCATTATGACCTAAGGGGCAGCACCGTGGCCCTGACCGACCAGAGCGGTAATATAACCGACCGGTTTATCTACGGCCCATATGGAGAATTGGCCGAGCAGGAGGGAAAGACCGCAACTCCGTTCTTGTTCAGTGGGAATTACGGGGTTATGACAGACGATAATGGGCTGTACCATATGAGGGCGAGGTATTATAACCCCGAAATCAGGCGGTTTGCAAACCGAGATCCTATTGTTGGTTTTATTGCAGATACGCAAAGCCTTAACCGGTTTGGTTATGTAAAAGGCGGTCCGGTATCAAAAATAGACCCGTTGGGATTGTGGGACCACAGAGTTCATTATGATTACACTCTTGAGTGGGCATATGCTAGTTTCGGTTACGACAAAATATATGGTCACGACATTGCTGACATAATTGCTGGTTCATGTAACAAAATAGATAACATTCCTTCTACCAGCCCATTAGTTCCCATTGAGTACAGTCAGAGTTGGCACTTTGACACTAATCAGGAAGGCCTTGGGGAGCACTGGAACCGGAAATCTGATGAAATGTATCTTGATTCCCGACAACAACATGTAAATGAAGAACTTGAAAAAGCAGTCGAAGCATACAAAACTGGACAGTATTATAGGGCATACGAACACCTCGGGTATGCTTGCCACCCGCTGCAGGACATTGATGCGCATTTTAAGTGGCTTATTGTTGAAAAGTTTGGTTTAAAATATCGTGTTCATGGTACTAATATGCCAGGCTCTCCGGAATGGAACGAGAATACTAAACATGGTAAATGGAGTTCAGGGTATTATGATGAGCCTGATTATGACTACGATTGTGAGAACGGGAAGTGGAAACATGGTACTAGCAGGTATGATGCAACAAAGAGACACACTTTTGATTTGTTTGAGGATTTTAAAAGAAGGATTGGGTTATAGGAATGAATGTCCTTTCGGGTGGGCTGACCCTTTCCATGTTTCTAATTTTAAAAGAAGGATTGGGTTATAGGAATGAATGTACTAAAAAAAATTTATAAAATTTTCCTAGTATCTGTATTGATTATTTTTTCCATATACCCGGTCGGTCTTATGATAAGAAAAACCTATAAGGAGAGTATCGTTAAACATGAGGTAGATTTTGAACGTATAGAAAGAATAGAATTAGACGGTGACATAACAACAATAAGTGATTTAAGGCCAGAATTGTCGTCTGTTCAATGGGAAAGGAAACCAGATAGCAAAAGAGAAATTGTTTATTTGGTAGACATTAATACGGCAACTTATACCACCATATATTTGGAGCCTGATAGTGGGACGGCAGTTGATGGTTATTCTTCCTTCAGAAAAAGTATTTTGGAACATGATGGAATTCAAGGTGAAAAAATAGTTAGTCCTAAAGAGTCGTACTGCATAGGCAAAATCAGAATTATAGAGCAAAATGAATTTCCTTACTTTTTTTATCCATGTAAACCAGGTACATACTTTTCCAAGATTGCATTTGTTAAGAATAATATGCTAGTTGTGATGAATAGTTCCTCATACACTGAGAAAAAAGGTAGTGGTAAACAGAAAACAATCGACTATATTGCGGATTATCTTGAAAAACAAGCGTTCAATAAAAACTCTAGTCAGAATTAAGTATAGCCTTGTGAGTCAGAATGAGTCAGGGGAAGTTTTCTTAACCCGCAAGAAATAATTCATGATACCAGGAACAATAAAAAAGGGAGGCTTCGGGAGGCTTCCAGGCCTGTCCCCTAACTTGTTAACTTATTGCTTGAAGAAAATATCTCTTACACATACGACGGCAACGGCAACCTTCTGACCGTCAAAGACACTAAGGGAACCATCACCCGTGACTACGACGCCGCAGGCCAGATACTGCAGCAAAAGGATGTGGATGGCAGCAGGAATATAATAGTACAATATGACTATACCTATGACCCTGCCGGAAACATAACCACAGAGCAGGAGGCAGGCAATGCTGCGCCCCACACAATGGAGGGGGCCACAATGACCTACACCTCGGACAACCGCCTGGCCACCTATAACGGCCGGCAGGCGGAGTGCGACTCTGACGGAAACATGACCAAAGGGCCCTTGGGCGGGGCCATGGGGAGCTACACCTACGACAGCCGCAACCGACTGACCTCCGCAGGCAGTACCGCCTACCGGTATGACGCTGAAAACAACAGGACAGGTGTTACCGTAAACGGAAGTCAAACCGGCTATGTAATAAACCCCAACATCCTACTGAGCCAGGTCTTGATAAGTACCGGCGAAAAGGGCAACCAGACCTGCTATGTATATGGCCTGGGGCTCATTGGTCAGGAGGAGCAGGACGGTAGCTATAAGACCTATCATTATGACCTAAGGGGCAGCACCGTGGCCCTGACCGACCAGAGCGGTAATATAACCGACCGGTTTATCTACGGCCCATATGGAGAATTGGCCGAGCAGGAGGGAAAGACCGCAACTCCGTTCTTGTTCAGTGGGAATTACGGGGTTATGACAGATGACAATGGGCTGTACCATATGAGGGCGAGGTATTATGACCCTGCAACTTCGCGCATGTTAACTGAGGACCCAGCAAGAGCGGGATTGAACTGGTATACGTATTGTAACAATAATCCTATAAATTTTATTGATCCACAAGGATTAGATGCCATCTTGATTAACAAGCCGGTAGATAATGCTGCAAATAATGTGGGCGTTGAGCACATGGGCGGTTTCTTCCAAGATGAAAACGATGATTGGTGGTTTTTCTTTTGGGGAGACACGGTTAAATACGTGGAAGTTGATGATTCAAGTATTTTTGACAGCATGGACGCAATGAACGAATGGTTAGTCAATAATCAATTGCTAAACGCAGATAATCCATACCGTGACAGTGTTTACATAAAAGGCGATTTTACTGCGTCGCATAATGGAGCGCAGGAATTACTTGAAAGCTACGAAGCTTCTTTGGGAACATGGGATGGTAAGGGATTATCTAACCAAGAATATAATGTTTTGACGAACAATTGTGGGCAAGTAACGATGAGTCTTTTCGAACAAGGAACTTTGCCAAGCGGGACTAACGTTGGGGACTACATGACCTCAAATGGATACGGCACTGCAGTTATTCCCAACTGGAATATGATCAACATGCAGGCAATATTTTATAACAAGGCAACGAATCTTGCTGGATTTGAAGCAGCCATGAAAACGCAACGAGCGAAGTATGAAGGACAAAATAGTTTTACCCAGTGGTGGTATACCGAGCTTAGGAACAATATTAACACTATAAGCAAATGTGCTCAGTAGCATGAGGATAGAGGGTGTTCTATCCCATGCTGAATTAAGGAGTTGATGTTACATGAGCAGGAGAAGAAAAATCATGTTTATAATAATTGGCATAGTAGTCGCTGTTGCTGTTGTTGGGATAATATCCGTAAAACTGTATTTATCCTCTAAAGAGAACAAAGCAATTGAACTTGCACAGGAATATTTGTCTCAAAAATATGACGAAGAAATGAACTATGAGAGTATCCGTTTTTCATGGATTGACCCATCGCTTTATCATGTCAGCTTTTCACCTGCGAATAATCCTGAGTTGGTTTTTGAAGTGCTGGTTCAACAAGACCTCACAATTCAAGGTGGCATTCGGGAGTTTGGTCAGAGCAACAGCAGCGCGGATAACTACTGTATAAAATATTTCGAATATCTGATGGAAGAATTTCTATCCGACGATGCGAAACGATTATGGGGCGACGACGTGAAAGTAACCGTGCTACAAATAAATAGTGGTTTGTATTCGTTTTCTGTTCCGCCCGAACTAAACAACACTATGTCTTTAAATGAAATGGAAGCGCTGCTCAAAAATTATTGGATCTATATTAAAACAAGTGAAATGAAATTGGATGATCAGTCATTAGAAGAATCAGCAAATCGAATCTTTGAATTTATTCAGGTTATAAAAAACAATGGGTTTATGCCTGAGACGATTGATTTTTGGTATCCTACTACGGAAGATGAAACAACAGATGTTGCTTTACGCAATTTGAATGAAATCGATACAGTAGATCAAGTTATGGGGCAATTGAAAGCTGAATTAGCAAAATAGTTGATTGTGAGTAACCATCAAAACAGCCAGATACCTTGACTTTATACTCAAGATTTCTTGCTAAGGAAATTCAATAATTTATACATATGATGCATACAACGGGCAGATTTCTGTGAAGTATACAACATGAGCTGTATCCAGGGTATTCTACAACGAGCTTGGAAAAAAATAAAAGAAGTATCCCCAGATAATTATAACAGCAGCGAATATGACTGTGCAGGAACAACATACAGCTATGACACCGTGAATAAATTGATTAACTCAACTTTCTCACTTGAATAAGCGACATGAAGACTTGATATAACTGGATTTTTTCGACTAATTTTTGCACGGGAACAACAAAAGACACCCTCGTCTTGGTAAAATAGAGTTACAAGCAACTATCTCAACAAGACGAAAGGATGTCTTTATGAAATCTATTTTACCAGACCAATATGAAGTTGAAAAACAGTTTAACTCTCGCACGGATGATTTTTTATCCTTGCACGGAGTTTCAAAAATCATGAACAGCTCAAATTTCCGTAAACAAAAAGGGTTTAGCTGTTTCAACCTCTTCAAATTCATTTTTCTTCTTGTCTTTACCGGAAAAAATCTCTACCGGACTCTGCAATTCGGGGCCGACAGTGGAAAGCCGGAAAAGGATGCTGTTTATCGCTTTTTAAATTCGTTCCGGTATAATTGGCGAAAATTTTTACTCATTCTCTGTTCAACTATAATCAAGGAAACCATTGAGCCGTTGACCTCCAGCAGCAGGAAGAATGTCCTTATTCTTGATGACTCTCTCTACAGCCGCAACAGAAGCAAGGCTGTTGAATTACTGGCGAGGGTGAAGGATCACGTTGAACACAGATATGTCCGTGGATTTCGGATGCTCACACTGGGTTGGTCGGACGGTAATACTTTTCTGCCGGTTGCCTTTTCCCTGCTTAGTTCCCAAAAAGAACGCAACCGGCTATGTGGGATTGACCCGCGGATCGACAAGCGTACTATTGGCTACAAAAGAAGGATGGAAAGCATTAAAAAATCTACCGAAGTAATGTTTGACCTCTTACGCCAAGCCCAAGAGTATGGTATCCAGGCAAGGTATCTTCTTTTCGATAGCTGGTTTGCCTTTCCGTCCATTATCTGTAGGGTTCGTCAACATCGCCTCCATGTAATATGCATGCTCAAATCAACAAAGAAGATTCTATACACCTATAAAGGAGAAAAGTTTACTCTTGAGGCCCATTACAAGGAACTCCTTAAAAAACCTGGTAAAGCTAAGGTTTTAGCAAATGCCATCGTTCAAATCGGCGAGGATTCCGAGAATAATCCGGTGCCGGCACGGATTTTATTCATCCGGGACCGGAGCAGGTCAAAAAAATGGTTGGCATTGCTTTCAACTGATTTAGAGTTGACCGATGAAGAGATTATTCGGACTTATGGAAAACGCTGGAACATTGAGGTGTTTTTCAAAACCACAAAATCATTTTTGAACCTTGCCAAGGAATTCCAGGGAAGATCTTATGACTCTATGGTTGCCCACACTACGATCGTTTTCTGCCGTTATATCATGCTTGCCATGGAGAACCGGGAAAGCAAGGACCCAAAGACTCTTGGCAATTTATTTTATTTATGCTGTGACGAGCTTCAGGATATAAGTTTTGCGGAAGCATTTCAACTGATATTAACAATACTTAAAAACACTGTACGGAAATATCTTACAATAACGGATTGTGCTTTACAGGACCTCATCAACGGGTTTATTTCCGGTCTACCCGCATTTTTAAAGGGACGACTTCAGCTTTCGCATGTGTATATTGGGTGCTGTCAATTGGTATGATTGGCTTTAAGACACATGTATTAGCCTATCAGGGTCACTTTGTGGCCGGTGGATGTGTTTGCATCAGGCTACTTTCCCTACGGTTATA
>Ga0209643_1002328_pt1 | contig 12687 bp, 8 predicted proteins | sample AutmiccBRH37_all_FD_187383 | JGI IMG/M metagenome (GOLD analysis project Ga0209643, IMG submission 187383) | Deep subsurface microbial communities from Mt. Terri, Switzerland - Autotrophic microbial communities BRH/37_all (SPAdes) (version 2) | ecosystem: Environmental > Aquatic > Deep subsurface... | reverse complement strand
GATACAATAAGTATATATAACAAAAATTGTATTAAGATCTTTTTCTTATACGGATAATATTTATATACTTTCCTTACATAAGATGTTATAAAATATCCCGAAGACCATTGAAGCGCATTTGAGATAAATTCTCTAGCACTAACTAGAGTAATTTCCGGGCTTACTATAAATGAATCAACAAGAATTAGCAACACCCAACCAATAGCATTAACTGCTTTGAACGAAGGATGATTAGGATACGACATTTTCGAATTATAATAATCTGATATCTTTTGAAGTTTCATTTGAATTGCGTTCCCTCCTAAAAGTACACAATTAAATTCATAGACCTATCATTTAGAAACAAAATAGTGTTATCGGTAAATTAGACGTGCAAACGGTTTAAAAGTATTCAGAGCATTTAAGGAATTTTAGGGTAAAAATTTTTACACTAACATTTTTCATTTTATTTGCGTCTAATTGAGAAACATAATTCTTGGAGAATTGTCATGAATAGACAAACCGCAAAGAAACACTTATTCTATTTTATCCTTTTAACCGGGATAATTATTAATGGTTATTATTATTTCTTAATTAATTCTAAGACTTTCTTATTTGGTGGTGATTCGATAGTAGTACTTGGGCTAATTTCAATATGGTGCATAATTTTTGCCATTGTTTCATTAATTCATTTATTGTTTATTCGCTCTAAGAATAAAATTGCTATGAATAAAAAAAATAAAAACCGCTAGGATAATTAATCAACCGCTTATAAAAGGAAGATTTTATTTATCGATTGAGTTGAATAAGTTGCACGTTCTATAAACCAAAATAATATTTAATAACAATTCACCGGGGGGATGAATGATTATGGATACCTGTCTCAAATAAGAAACAATAAGAAACTATTTAAACTAACTTAAACAAATGAGGTTAATATGGTAACGAAAAATTTACCTAAGAGAAATCTATATCCTGTTCTCACTTTATTTCTGATGGTATTAATAACATTTGGGAATAATACTATCGCACAAACAAAACATGGCACAATTAAAGGGACGGTAAAAGATCAATCTACCGGAGAGGCATTAATTGGCGCAAATGTTTTTATCAAAGCACTCAATACCGGTGCTGCAACAGATATTGACGGAAAATTCGAGATAGCAAATGTTCCCGAAGGTACTTATTTAGTAAATGCAAGATTCGTTAGCTATAAGGATCAAGCTTTGGATGTGATCGTCAAAGGGGGGATTACATCTAATGTCAATTTTACTCTTGTATCTTCACCCGTTCAAATGAATGAAGTAGTTGTTACAGGTCAAGGTATAGCTACCGAAAGAAGAAAGCTGACTTCGAGTGTATCTACTATCAATACCGAAAATATCAAAGCTGCACCGGTAGAGTCTTTAGATCAATTACTCCAAGGAAGAGTAACAGGATTAAATTCATTTAGTTCATCCGGAATGCCCGGCACTGCCGGAAGAGTATCCGCGCGCGGACTAAAAAGCGTTCTTACAAGTTCGACACCCGTAGTATATGTGGACAACGTAAGAGTGGATAATCAAGATGCTTTCCGTCTTGCATTAGATACAGGTGGAGCAGAGTCTTCTGCATTGGCTGATCTCGTAATCGGTGAAATCGATAGAATCGAAGTTATCAAAGGTGGTGCTGCTTCCACGCTATTCGGTTCAGAAGCTGCAAATGGAGTAATCCAAATTTTCACTAAAAAAGGTATGCCCGGTAAAACTCAGTGGTCTATCAATACGACTTCCGGATTCGATGCCCCAAACGAAAAATTTGTAACTGAGCAATTTATTAAAGATAAAGTCCTAAAAACGGGTTACTACCAAAGTTATTCATTCAACGCCTCGGGTGGCGAAAAGAATTTCACTTTCAATGTCGGCGGCAAAACATATATGTCCGATGGAGTTCTATTAGATAATATGATGCGTTCAAAATCGTATAGCTTTAATGGTGGATTTAGAGCTTTGCTATCAGATATTTCTACACTTGAACTTTCTTCGAGCTATACAAAATCGCAATATAGAAGAGCTACTAATAATAACGTTCCAACTGCTCCTTATGGAGGCTTTGAAGATGGAAGTCGAAGTGATTTAAATGGTTATAACGAAGCATCCAGAGATTCTATACTCAACATTATGACAACAGATAAAATCAGCGATGATATTGATCGTTTTAGAGTAGCTCTAAATTTGGACCTTACACCAAATAAGCAATTTACAAATAGATTTACTTTCGGTATCGATTATAGAAAGAATGAAGAAAGAGATTACGTACCGATTAAATCAGGATTATTTTTCTTTCAAGAAGGAGGATATTTATATCGTGCTGATAGAGAATATATGACTGTAACTCTTTCTTATGCAGGCTCTTATATACTTCCTAAAATTGGCCCGATAGAACAAACAATAGGATTTGGAGCAACGGGTTTCAGAGTCGAAGATAGAGAGTCCGCAGCGCAAGGAGAAAAATTCACAATCCCCGGAACTGATGATTTTGATAATGCATCCCAAATAAATGCTCAAGAGAATAATCGTCAATTATTTAATGGTGGATTTCACATTGTAGATCAGATTGGTTTATTTGATAGAATATTTATGGATCTAGGTTTCAGAGTGGATGGCAATTCCACATTCGGTAAAGAGATTGGTCTTCAGTTTTATCCAAAGGCCGGTATAGCTTATAATATTTCTGAAGAAGAATTTTTCCCTGTTTTTATTAAAGAATATGTCTCAACATTAAAACTCAGAACATCTTGGGGACAGACGGGTAACTTCCCTCCACCATTTACAAGAGATAGAACTTATGCAGCTAATTCATTTTTATCTCAATCCGGGCTCGGATTTGCCAATCCGGGCAACAATGATCTTAAGCCGGAAAAAACCAACTCACTAGATCTTGGATTTGATATGGGTTTATTGAACGATAAGATTTCATTGGAATTTACTTATTTCAATCAGTTAACCAAAGATGCATTATTCCAAGTACCAAAGGATCCTGCTTCCGGTTTTGGTCTCCAATGGACAAACGTTGGAAAGATTTCAAATAAAGGAATTGAGATAGGTATTGATGCAGAAGTTATTCAAACGGAAAATGTTTTATTCAATCTCCGAGTTGGATTCTCCACATTGGAAAATAAGGTTGAAAGTCTCGGAGGTGCAGCACCATTCGATCTTTCATCTTTTACATTCCTTCCAAGACGCGTCGAAGAAGGGCAAACACTTGGAGTTTTTAGAGTTGGTGTACCAATAAAAGATGCTAATGGAAATTACACGGGACAATTTGAAAGAGTTTTAACAGGTTCTCCATTGCCAAAACAATCAGGAAATGTTTCTTTCAATCTTACTTTATTCAGAAATCTTACAATTTCGTCATTGACTGAATTTGCATTCGGACATCAGATTGTAAATCTTAAAAAGACATTGCGTTATTTCAACGGAACGGAAGATACAAAAGATATTGTCCCCGAAAATTATTCATTTGAAAGTGCTTCCTCGGTTTGGCTTGAAGACGCTGATTGGATTAAGATAAGAGAGATAGCTTTGAATTATCGTTTCCCTGAAGGATTATTGAAAGGACTTTCAATATCCGCAAGTCTTAGAAACGTAGCAGAATTTGGAATTAAGACTACTGCATTAGACCCTGAATTGAATAGCTTCCAACCTAATCTGGCAAATACCGGTGGTTATGGTTATCTCGATATTTCAGCACCGCGTCAATTCAGACTCGGACTTACATATAATTTATAATAAAAAAAGATGAGGTATATAATGAACAGAATAAAATTAATATTTGGCATATCTACATTACTTCTCTTTTTAATGATTTTTAATACCGGATGTGAGCTTATTGATCCAACAGAGGTTAATAATCCATCCATTACACAAGAGAAGTTATTTAAAGATGCCACAGGCGGAGCTAAACCATTATTATCAGGTTTAGAATTTGCATTCTCCGATGCAATTAATAGAACATCATTTTTTACAGAAGTTGTCTCGGATAATTACATCAATACTTCCACATTTATTTCTACACAATTAGATGATCCAAGATTAATTACACCTAATGATCAATATCTTGGTGATTTCAGAGAAATCTATGGGAAGCTTCAGACACTTCATGCTTTAGCTGATTTCGGTCTTAATACAGTTTTGAAAGCAGATCAACAATCAACTAATAAAGATGCAGCTCGAGTTCATTTTTATAAAGGAATGGCAATACTTTTATTATGCGAAAACTTCCAAGCATTTCCTTTAGAAGAAAATGGAAAAATGATTCAATCAAAAGATGCTATTAAGATTGCAATTTCATCTTTTAGTAATTCTTATCAATTAAATTCTTCCGGTACTCATGCAATTGCTGTTAAATTAGCTTTAGCAAGAGCATATCGAATAGATAAGAATAAAGCTCTAGCTATTCAGTCGGCTTCGGAGGCATTAGGTCTAAGCGGCAATTATGTTTTTAGTGCTGAATATGACCCGATTAATTTAACAAATCGAATGAATCTATTTACTGTTGTAAGAAATCAAAATGATATGCAGCCGCTTCCGCGTCTTGATTTTCTTGATCCAAAATTTGCAAATAGAGACGGGAGCGATCCAATCCCGGTACTAAAATCAGAAGAAGCATATTTGATATTAGCCGAAGCAGCTCTATCAAATGGCGATCTCGGTGGAACGAAAACTTATCTTCGCGATTTAATTCAACTTGTAAAAACAAGAAATGAAGTCCCATATCTTGATAGAGATCCAAGAAGAAATAGACCAAACAATAATAATGATAAGGTAAAAGCAGATGCCTCTTCGCCTGCAATTGCCGGTCTAATTTTCAAAAGGTCTAATTCAACTGTAAATACATATCCTGTTTCTGCTACAAGTATTACCGAAGATCAGATCAATTCACTTACTGATAATAATGAAGCATTTAGAGTGCTTTATTTAATTCGTCAAGAGATTTTGTTTTCTGAAGGAAGAAGAATGAGTGATCTTGGGATTCGATTACCTGTAATGAATAGACAGATAGATGCTAACCCAAATGTTCATCCGGGTGATTTTGGTACTTCGGTACTTGTACCTTCATATATACCGCAGGGGAGAGATTTAGATAGTTTTGAGTATGATGCAAACGCTAATCTCGTTACTATTAAATATGATATGAATAAAATCTTAATGCAGAATAAATCAAGTGTTTCGCCATTTTTCTAATTATTCCAATATAGAAAAAAGAGCCAAATGGGAGTGCCAATTCGGACTCCCATTTTTTTATTCTTCTCTATATTTCCGTTTGATACTTCCCTCATAGCTATCAATCTGGAGCAAGACTCCTTCTAACTGCCCATTAACCAAAGGTATTCTTCTTGAAGTTCTAAGACCAATATTTTTTCTTAATTGCGGACTGCCTGTATATATATAAGCAGTTGTTCCGGTACATTTCTGTTTAATAAAATCGCCAAGTTCGGAATAAAGCATTTTCACTTCCTCCAATTCCCCTAATCTAATTCCATAAGGTGGATTGGTAACAAGAATTCCATCCTTAAATTCAGTGATATGTTGGAATGGTTGTCCGGTGATTTCAACTGTTTCCCCATAAGGGAGACGTGAAAGATTTTCTTGAGCAGCTTTAATAATTTTTTGCGATTTATCGCTTCCCTTAATTAATCCATTTGGCAATGGTCTAATTTGTAAGTCGCATTTGCTTTTTACTTTAGTCCAAATCGATTTATCATAATCGGGGAGATGAGTGAAACCAAATTTCTTTCTTAGATATTGAGCGGGGATTCTGCAATAGCTCATCAACGCTTCACAGACTATTGTACCCGATCCACACATTGGGTCCCAAAGTGTTTTCTCTCCATACCAATCTGTAATTCTAATAATTGCCGCAGCTAATGATTCTTGCATTGGTGCTTCACCAGCTGCCAGGCGATAGCCTCTTTTATGCAATGATTCACCTGAAGTATCAAGACTTATTACGGCTCTATCGGTTTCTATATGAAGGTTGAATCGAACATCGGGATTAACAGTCGCTACGTCAGGTCTTTTTCCATATTTATCACGGAAGTAATCCGCAATTCCATCCTTAAGACATTGTGCCGCATAGAGCGAATTTGTAATTCTACTTTTAGCAACCGATGCAGTTATAGAGAATGTTTCATTTACAGAGAATAATTTTTCCCATGGCACTTTGCTTGCCGTACGGGTTAATTCCTTCGCATCCATTACATGCATTGAAAATAAAGGTGCCAGGACTCTTGAAATCATTCTTGCGCAATAATTTATTCTATATATTGATTCTTTATCCGCCTCGAAATAGATACCTCGATAAACTTTTTCGGTATTCTTTGCGCCAAGTTCAATTAATTCTTCTTCGCATAACGCCTCCATTAATCCGGGTGCCTGTGCGAAAAATTTATTATTTTCTAAATATTCGAAATTCACTTTTTCTCTAATTTTTGATTGCTAAGATAAGCTTTTTTTGGGATTTAGTTTATGCTATTATAATTGTGCGTTTTTGGAAGCTGCACGATAAACTTTGTCCCCTTTCCCAAAATACTTTCTACTTCTATTTTACCACCAAGATTAAGGATAATCTCTTTACAAAGGATTAATCCAAATCCTGTTCCTTTCTCTTGTTCCGTGCCGGGGAGTGAGAAATTTTCTCCGAGTACAAACAATTTATTTAGATTTGCCGGACTTATTCCAACTCCAAAATCTTCTATTAAAATTTCTACCATCTCTTCGCTTATATTATTGCATACAATTACTTCGCTTCCCTTGTATGAAAACTTAATTGCATTACTTATAATATTACGAATAACCAATTGAAGCATATTACGGTTACAATAAACAGTGAGTCCTTTAGCAATAGAATTATTTAATGCAATATTTTTACTTTCCGCGCTCAAATGTAAAAGCATTATTACATTCTGTACTTCTTCCCTAAGATTAAGCTCCTCTTTATCAATCTTAACATTGTGATTAGTCAATCGAGACCAAGTTAGGACATCTTCAATCAGTTCCGATTGTCTTTTTGCAGATTGATTAAGTGATTCGATCATTTCTTTTATTTCTGTATTGCTCAAATCATCTAAATTGCTGCTGAGTAGATCGGTTATTCCAAGAAATCCCTGCATTGGACTTCTTAAATCGTGCGAGAGAATCGATATAAATCTATTTTTAGTTTCCACTTGTAGCATTAATTCATTCATAAGATTTTTCTTATCTTCTTCCGCTATTATTTTTTCGGTAGTATCTCTTATGAAAATTATAGACCCGATAATTGTTCTTTGAATTTGTATGGGGTCAATATTTATTTCATAATATTTTTCTTGGTATTTAAGTTCATAACTATTCTTATCCGGCACAAAAACTAGTGGAATTATTTCATTATACATTTTCCCGATATAGTCTTCAATAGAACCGCCGAACATATACCTTAACGATTTATTTATGTCGATAATTCTTCCGGAATTATCTATTACAATCACTCCCAAAATCATCTTATCAATTAATAAGTCTCTCGCTATTGGAATAAGATCAAATGGAATTTTGTCAAGAAGTATAAAAGATAAAACTAAACCTGTTATGGTAAATGCCACAGGAGTAAAGTCTAATTTTGAGTCAAATACATTCAGCATATAGAGTATATTAGCTAAAAGCGGGATACATGCCGCGCCAACTAAAATTAGGAATTTCTTTTTAATTAAATAATTGGTTCTCAGCGAAGCACGAGTTAATATATACATTCCGAGATAAATCAATGTATAAGCGTATATCGCATGAAGATGAATTAGAGAACCGTGATGATAATCTATTATTAAAAATCTCCCTTCATGCCTTGATGTAATATTTTCCCAAATAAGGTGGTGGTATTCATTCGTAAAAGCAGCAATTAGAATAATTAATGGGATTATCATAATTGCTATTTTTATGTACTTCAGATTTTTTAAAAAATAATTAGAGTAATAGATAGAAAAGAATAAAAATAAGGGAGCTATCGAGATACGACTAATAAAAATAAGTTTTGAAAAAAATATTTTATGCGAGGTTATAGGAGAACCAAATTCGAGAAATGCGAATAAAGACCAATTTGCAATAACTATTAATAAAAACGCAAAATATTTAATTGCAATGCTTGTTCGCTTTTGCCAAAGAAGGAATGATGTAACAATTGAAATTAATGAGGCAAAAGCTAACGAGATATAATAAATTGTATATCCGATTTCAAACCTCGATTTCTCTAAAAATATTACTAATAGTATTACTACAAAAAAAGGATTTAATTGTTCCCGTTCTTATAATGCGTTTTAGATAACTTCCTTAATATTTTTGCACTTTCTTCAGGCGTAATATCTCTTTGCGGTTCTGCCATCATTTCGTAGCCGACTCGGAATTTTTTAATCGAAGCAGACCGAAGGAGGGGCGGATAAAAATGAACATGTAAATGGAATTCAGGATGTTCTTTTCCATTAGAAGGAGCTTGATGAATTCCGGAGGAATATGGGAATGAAATGTTAAAGAGGTTATCATATTTTGATGCTATTGCTTTAATTGCAGATGCGAAATCTCTCTTCTCTTTTTCTGTTAATTCGGTTATATATGCAATTTTTCTATTACTTATTATCATAGTTTCAAAAGGCCAGAAAGCCCAAAAAGGTACAAGCACAGTAAAGCTGTCATTTATATAAACAATTCTTTCTTTCTCTTTTAATTCGATATCCAAATAATCTTCTAAAATAGATTTATGATTTTTGTTATAATATTTTTTGAAATTATTGAGTTCTTTTACCACTTCAGTCGGGATACTCTCTTGCGCCCAGATTTGACAATGGGGATGCGGATTACTGTTACCCATTACGGTACCTTTATTCTCAAATATTTGGATATGATTTATATTTTTTTTCTTACCAAGCTGCAAGCATTCTTTCTGCCAGCATGATATTACTTTTTTAATTGAGTTAATATCCATTTCAGCGAGTGTGAGATCATGCCGGGGTGAAAAATTAACTACGCGGCATATTCCTGTTTCCGATTTTGCAATGAGAAGATTATTTTGTTCTATTCTCTTTTTCGGTATATCAGATTCAATAGCAGCAAAATCATTATCAAATACGAATGTATCTTTATATTTAGGATTAGATTCACCATTTGCCCTTTTATTTCCGGGGCATAAATAACATTCAGGATCAAATTGTGGTACATCATTTTGTTCGGCTTCTGTAATTTCTCCCTGCCATGGACGTTTAGTCCTGTGAGGAGAAACTAAAATCCATTCACCTGTTAAAATATTTTTTCTTCTATGTGAATATTTATTGATTTCCACTTATTTCTCTTTAACTAATTCTGTACCGTTACTTATAGTTGTGATATAGACTTCGGGATTTTTACCATATTTCTCTGAATACAATCTCGATATATTTTCCACAGCATTATTAATACCATTATCCTTGATTAGATTAATGGTGCATCCTCCGAAACCGCCACCCATCATACGAGCACCAAGTATATCTTTATTTTTCCTTGCCAGCTCGACTAAGTAATCCATCTCCTCACAACTTACTTCATAGTCTTTGCTTAATCCTTCATGAGTTTGATACATAAATTCGCCAAACTTTACCAAATCTTTTTCTATTAAGCGATTACAAGCTTTTATGACTCTCTCGGTTTCTTCAACTGCATATTTGCATCTTCTATAAACTACATCATTCATTTCATCTTTGAATTCGTTAAGCATCCCCGGGCTTACATCTCGGAGGCTCTTTACTTCCGGATATTTTCCTCGAATTATAGTAACACCCTCATTACATTCTTCTCTTCTTTTATTGTATTCGGAGGAAGCTAATGAATGAGTTACCAACGAATTGAAAAGTACAATGGATATATCCTTAAAATCAAACGGGAAATATTCATACTCTAATGATTGGCAATCGATACGAACAACGTTTCCGATTTTTCCGAAAATATTAATATACTGATCCATAATTCCGCAATTCATTCCTACAAATTCATTCTCTGCTTTTTGAGCTAGTCTTACTAAACTCAACTTTTCGATTCCGAGATTATAAATATGATTAAGTGCGAATGCTAAACCGGCTTCTAATGCTGCAGAGGATGAAAGCCCCGCCCCTATCGGTATATCGCCCCCAAAAACACAATTGAATCCGGAATACTTATGCCCCATTTTGTTTAATTGATCTATAACACCTTTGAGATAATTAGACCATTTCCCTTTTATAAAATTTGGATTTGAGATTTCGAATTCATCGGATTCATTTAAGTCATAAGCAAATAATTTAACTATCGAATCGTCTCTTTTAGATATCGCAAAATAGATTGCCTTTTCAATTGCGGCGGGAAGTACGAATCCATTATTATAATCTGTATGCTCACCAATTAGATTTACTCTCCCGGGCGAACGAAATAACAATGGCTCTTCTTGATAAAGCTCCTTAAATTTTTCTGCTATTAGTTTCTTTAAATCCATTTTATCCTTTTAAACAAGTTTTACGATAATTATAAAAGATAATAGCCACAGGAAAATCATAGATTGAAGAAAACGATCATGAAAAAAGATATTGGTTGGATTGCCGCTTTTACCGTCAACAAATGTTATTTGCATATATCGTAGGATTCCCGCTATAACAAAAAATGATGTGATATAGATATTTTCTGTCCCGAAACGAGTTACTATATTTTCCGAAATTGTATATAGTATATATGAAACAATAATCACTCCTCCCATCATCACTAATCCTGCATTGATAAATTCAAGGTTATATCCGGAAATATTTTTTCTTGTTTGAAGACCCGATTCACCAAGTACAATATCATCGCGCCTTTTTGCAATTGCAAAAAATAAAGCGACAAGAAATGACATCACGATTAACCACATCGAAGTTCTTATTTCCGTTGCATACCCTCCGACTAATACTCTTAATACAAATCCTAAAGCAATCACAAAAATATCAAGTATTGGAATATGCTTAAGTCGAACTGAATAAAGGATATTAACCATTATATATGTAGCAATGACATAAAAGACTTTTAGACTAAATAAAAATGAAAACAATAATACTATTAGCATTAAAAAAATAGAGATAATGAATCCGCTAGTTTTTTTAATCTTTCTGCTAGCTATCGGACGATTTTTTTTCTCGGGATGTAATTGATCTTCTGATATGTCGTAGATATCGTTTAATATATATATACTGCTCGAAGCGATAGAGAACAATACAAATGCAATAAAACCATTTATGACTTTGTCATATTCAAAAAAAGAAAACGAAAAGAATATAGGAGCAAATATCAATAAATTTTTAATGTATTGATTTACTCTTAAAAACTCTCCATACATTTTAATTTTTGCAATCATCTATCTGCCTGATTTTAATTCATCAAAATTAATATAATTATTCGATATATATTCCGGCAAGATGCTTTATTATCTATTTGTGATTATAAATATTTTATTCTCTCGGCTTTTTAATTCAATATTATTTATAACTGTATTCCCATTTTTACTGTCGTAATTATTTATCTCAGAATAAGTCATTGTATCAGGATCATAAACCTGAATAGTTTTAACTTCCCTATTGTTTTCAACAATTAATTCGGTGGTTACTTCTGAGCTTCTGTTATTCAGAAGATAAATAAATTTTTTATATCCGCATTGTACTCCATAACAGATTCCCGATTTAAAATCAGTACTTACATTTATTGAACTAAATCTGCCTCCCCCGGAATCCAACATATTATTATAGATCTCTTTTACGTTTGAATAGTAAACTTTAGTATTTTTTTCATCAAAGAATTCCCACCACCAAGTCATTGGCAATATTGGAGTTGGATTAAATAATCCGTACCATAATCCCTTTTTGAAATCATAATCAAAATCTTCTGCATAATCATTAAAATTCAAACTCCAATCCCATTGATGTCCATATTCTCCGATAACGTACGGTTTTGAAAATTTCTTAGAATAATCGATAAGAGCCGAAGGGATAGCATCAGTTGCAATATAAATATGCTTTTGATTGAAATCGATCTTATCAATAGAATTCAATCCCTCTATTTCACGATGTGAAATACTCGTAGTAATTAAATGATCATAGGGATCAATTGACGAAAGATAATCGCTCATTTCTTTATGCCATTGAACAACTATTTCGGGATCAATCTGCGACTCATCTTTTCCTGCATACATTGCATTATCCACTTCATTCCAAAATTCCCATGCGCCTATACTTGAGTAATACCCCCATCTAGCCACCAAATAACGCAGCCTGCTTTTATACTGAATCTTTGATTTATCGTTAGAGAAAAATTCCGAAGGACTGGCAGCAAACCCGCCATTCTTAATATTATAATTACTTGATTCCCATTGCGAACCCAATAATGCCCCATGTGCATCCATTGCCAGCATAATATATATTCCCAACGAATCGGCTAAGTAAAATAATCTCTCGATTTTATCAAAACTGCTTGGATTAAAATGTTCGTCTGAATTTATGTATCGATTTGTATTGGCAACTTTTTTCCATTCAAGAGGTAAGTTCCATTGGCACATCCATGTACGCATGTAATTACCTCCATTTTCTTTTAATTTCCTCAACATATATTCGTAATTAAATCTCGACATCTCATGTAGCTCTTTGAAGAATTTTGAATCATCGTTTTTGCGTGCTTCCCA
>Ga0209643_1002327_pt1 | contig 12692 bp, 8 predicted proteins | sample AutmiccBRH37_all_FD_187383 | JGI IMG/M metagenome (GOLD analysis project Ga0209643, IMG submission 187383) | Deep subsurface microbial communities from Mt. Terri, Switzerland - Autotrophic microbial communities BRH/37_all (SPAdes) (version 2) | ecosystem: Environmental > Aquatic > Deep subsurface... | reverse complement strand
ATGAATCTTCTCCACGGAGATATTTTTCAATCGTTGCAATCTTTTCTGATCCTGATATTTTGCCTTTGCGACCCATAAAAAAAGCTCCTCCTCGTGGTAGACAGTTTTTGTTTTTCAAACTGTCTACCACAGGGGGAGCATATCAAAACCAATATTTCCGGGGTTTTTTATGTTCCAGAGCCATCACTTCCGTGGCCACGCCCCTGTCCCAGCTCGTCTGCACACTCAGTGTAACTTATTACGGTTGATGAACTAATTTTTGGGATATTGCTAATTGATTTTACTTCCCTGCTAAATTCTGATGGCTCACCTAAAATTTTAACCTGCTAAAAAATGGGTTATTTACTTTGGAAAAAATCTATGATAAAATTGATAAAAATCCATATTATGGTTTATTGTATCATAATGTGGAACATTAAGCAGTATTAACCTTACAAACGGAGGTATAAAATTGGTTGAGGGCGCTCGTTCAGTTAAAAAGGCACTGGATATTATAGATTGTTTTTCTTTTGAAAAGGTGGAATTCGGAATCACAGAGCTTTCGTCCACCCTTAACATGCCCAAGTCCACGGTTAGTAGATTGGTTGGCGAGCTAGTAGAAAAGGGCTTCCTCGAACAGAATAGTGACACAAAAAAGTTCAAGTTAGGCTTGAAACTGTTTTACTTGGGCAGTATCGTTCTGAAAAAAATGAAGTTGACTGAAGTTGCCTTGCCAATAATGCATAAAATAAGGGATGAGTTGGTTGAAAGTATTCACCTAAACATTATTAAGGATAATGAGCGGATGTGCCTTGCGTATGTGGAGTGCGACCATGACTTGCGGCCTTTCGTCCACGTTGGCCAAAGGTCACCCCTTTATGCAGGTGCATCAGCCAAAATACTTTTAGCTTTTATGAAAGATCAGGAAATCGATGAAGTTATTAAAAGAACGAGGTTAGCAAGAATTACGGAGTCCACAATCTGTGATACCCAAACACTAATAAAAGAGATAATGAAGATCAGACAAAAGGGCTATGCTTTCAGCAATGGAGAAAGAATCCCCGGACTGGTTTCTATTAGTACGCCGATAAGGAATTACACCGGGAAGGTGGTCGCCAGTATAGCCGTCGCCTTGCCTGAGGTGCGTTTTAGCCAAGATGATCTTGAAAGAATCATCGGTGTGCTAAAGAAAGGTGCGGAGAAAATATCCTTTTTACTTGGGTGGAATATATTTCCGGGAAATTAAGTAGTTTGCAAGATAGATTATGTTGTCAATTGTCGGAATTTTCAGAATTAGGGAGTTATTCTTAGGTCAAACGAAACGGGGGTGATTAATATGTAATTTCTTGATTTTTTGTTTTGCTTTAGTATTGCTTACTTTATACAGATTTTAATTTCGAAGTTAACAGCCCGGCACACGACTGGAGGAAAATATTATTAGGAGGGAAATGTTAAATGATTAAAGGCGGTTATCGAGGCAAGATAATTAGGGTAGACCTTACTGAGGGGAAGATCACTACTGAGGGTCTGCCAGACGAAAAGATTTTAAGGAAGTACCTTGGTAACTTCGGTCTCGGCCTCTGGTACCTTATGAGGGAGCTGCCAGAAGGAGTAGGGGCGCTAGAACCTGAAAACCCCATGATAATTCTAAACGCGCCCCTGGTCGGTGTAAGAGTGCCATCTTCAAACAATTGCACCATCACCACCCTTAACGCCGATACCGGATTTACCGCCGGTCGTTCTCACTCCCACGGCTGGCTTGCAGTTCATTTAGGCCGTGCAGGGTATGACGGCATAATCATTACAGGTAAATCTGACAAATGGGTATACCTATGGATCAACGATGACAAAGTGGTACTGCGTGACGCTAGCAAATTCTTGGACAAGGACACCCATGACACAGAAGACTTGATTAAGGAAGATTTAGGTCTGTCTAAGGAATGTGGTTCAGAAGACGGCTGTAGCGTGGCAGCCATCGGCCCCGCCGGCGAAAATGTGTGCATGGGTGCAGCTATTGCAAATGACAAACACCACCTGTTCGCTCACTCCGGGGTAGGCGCGGTAATGGGCTCAAAACTTTTAAAGGCGATTGCGGTTAAGGGAACAGGCGCGGAAACCCCGGTTGCGGATGCCGAAAGGCTTAAAAGTGCTTCCCGGGAGTGGACTAAGCTAACCACCCAGGTGGGCCTTTCTCCCATTGTTGGCAAAGCTGGAGTTCCACGGGACGAATATGAAGGAGTGCGGAACTTGGTGGGCCTTTCCTCCAAAAACTGGCTAGTCAATGATATTCCTGGCTTCGGTAAAGGTATGGCTTCTCATGAAATAAAAACTGTTCCGTGCTACCGCTGCCCCGTGGCATGCTGTTATGAGGTGAAAGCCACTTCTGGGCCATATAAGGGATATGTGGCCACATTATCCGGTGGAGGGGAAAACCAAGAAGGAGCAGCCTCCATTGTGGGTGTGGGGGCCAACGATCCCGGTGAGGTCTGGTACCTGACCGACCTGAACGACCGTCTGGGCTTTGAGTCAAGCACCGTGGGCTGTGCAATGGCTGTAGCCTTTGAAGCGTACGAGAAGGGTCTGATTACCAAGGACCAGACCGACGGCCTAGAGCTTAAATGGGGCGATGTTAAGGTAGTGGAAACACTGCTTAAAAAGGTTGCCCACCGGGAAGGATTCGGGAACTGGCTGGCTGATGGAATCATTAACGCTGCCAGTCGGGTAGGATTGCCCGAGGCGGGTGTACACATCAAGGGTGCAGGCATGAACCTGCATGATTGGCGTAGGGCCTGGGGATGTCTCCTGGGTCAGGTTGTTGGTGGTGGAGCGGGCTGGCCGCCGCCGGGAGCTGACTGCTGGACCCCCGAGGCAGATGCAGGATACCCAGAAAAGACTGATCCACTTAGCCCCTTCGAAAAAGGCAAAGAAGTAGCTCTCACTGGTATCGTGAAAATGCTGCAGGACTGTGTCGGCTGTTGTTGGTTTGCTACTTGGGGAATTCCCGGGATTCTTAAGTTTGAATCAGAAGCCTTAGCTGCCGTTACAGGGTGGGAGGACTTCACCCCGCAAGAGGCTTGGGAGGTCGGAGAACGCACCCTAACCTTGGAGAGAATATTCAACATGCGCCAGGGACTGACGGCTGAAGATGACCTCAAGGTTTCTCCTCGGTTAAGTGACCCCGCTCCCCCGGATGCTGGACCTGCTGCAGGCAAGAGCATCGCCCCTTACCTGGAGGGCTGGGTACGCGAGTATTATAAAACGCTAGGCTGGGAGGAAAAAACCGGCAAGCCACTTAAGTCCACAATAAAGAGACTTGGTATGGAGGAGTTCCAGAACATTATCTGGCCCAGATGAAGTCAGATCTGTGGGCCTTGCTTGAAAAAAAGGATCACCAATACAAAACAATGAAGCGAAAACAGGCTGGGGGATCAGTCAGTTGATTAAAGGGCTGGCAAGGGATAAACTCCTCCTGCCAGCCTTAATGAAATACCTATTAGGGAGGTAGAAAGATGATCCCTCGATCAGCCTTTAATGTAGAAAAACCTGTTTACGAAATCGATGAACGTGTTTACCGAAGGTTCCCTGTACATAAGCAGTCCTTTGTAACTCTGGGGCAAAAGGATACCGGTCAGACGGGGACAATGTTCTGGGTAGGCAAAATGTTAGCCCAAGCTGGATTCAACATACTAAGCAACACTAAGGGCAAATCGCGGTTGGACTACGCCCTAGACTTTGGTGGCAACGCCCTGAACATGATCCTAGGCACATATGGAATGCCCAACAGCCAGTTTCTTAAATGGAACCCCTTGTTTATACCTGAATTATTGTCAGAAAACCCAATCGAAATGGAACCAGATAGGCTAACAGAACTGGCTAAGTTTGCTTCCAGAGTCTATGGGAGTGACCTTGTGGGCGTAGCTGGACTTGACCAGAGATGGGTATATTCTGAGGATATTTCGTGCAAATCCTTTGCTTTTGAGGATCTTTTTCGGGAGGATACTTCGTTGAATTTAAAGATCAAACCCATAGTCTTTGAAGAGGTTACTGAGCCAACAGAGACCGATGATAAATTTATTATTCCCAATTCGGTAGATAAATCTATTGTAATGGCGGTAGCCATGAACATAGATTTTATCACTACCTCCCCGGCGGTTCTGGCCAGCACGGCTGCGGAAATAGGTTACTCTCGTATGGGAATTTTGGCAATCTCAATGGCTGAATTTATCCGGTCCCTGGGTTACGTTGCCATACCATGTATGAACGATACCGCTCTGAGTATCCCCCTGGCGATTGACGCCGGACTTGGCCAAATTGGCAGAAACGGACTTCTAATAACCCCCGAATACGGCCCCTGCGTGAGGCTTTGCAAGGTTCTCACTAATATGCCTTTAATCCCCGATAAGCCCATTGATTATGGGATAACTGATTTTTGCAAGCAGTGCTTGCTTTGCGCCAGTAAATGCCCGTCCGGATCAATCAGCTTTGATAAACAGAGCTTTGAGCCGGTTTGCGAGAACAACAACCCAGGCGTGAATAAGTGGTACTTAGAACCGGAAAACTGCCTGCAGTTCTGGCAGCAAAACGGAACCGCTTGTTCTAACTGCATTTCGGTCTGCCCCTTCACCTCTGGGTTTGTGGCCGAGCAGTGCGTGGAATGTGAATCGTGCGACAACCCTAATGGGTGCTCGCTTCAGACTGTGACTTTCGAACGCGATAAATACGGTTACTCTCAGAGAACAACATGGGGGTCCAAGCCAGTGAGCTGCCCTCTGGTCAGGGTTGGCCTTTAATACCGAGAAAGAATATCCGTTAATATGGCTCGGTTCGTTAGGGGAGGTAAATAATTCATGGAAGAGCAGGGAAAGGAATCTACCGTTACGGATAAGGTAGGGATAGCGCTTAAAAGCAGAATGGTGTGCTACCGAGAAACCGGAAGCTATTCGATACTGCCGGCGGAAACGGTGAAGAGAGTAAGTGCCGTCAACCAAAAAATAGGCATAAATACCGTGGATTTGATCAACCCACTCTATACTGATGGGGTGCCCATTTACAGGGTCAACAATGCTTTTGACCGGGCGAAGTGCCATCGTGCCCTCTTCCTTTGGTCCTCTCCGCCTACCCCATTGAACAACCCCGTCCGGGAAAACTATGGCAAGGGGATGACCGCTGAGCAGTCGAAGGCAAGCGCCATGATGGAAGCCGTGGAAAGGTTCTGTGGACAGAGATTCAGCCACCAACCGTTGCTCCGTGGTGAATATGAGGATGTTCGGAACATCGCCGTTAACCCTTTTGAATTCAGCTTCCCAACCCTCCCCCTTAAATGCTTATACTGCAGGGCCAGAGAACGTATGTGCTTTCAGGACCTTAGCCATGTCTGTCGGGAATGGACTTGGGGCTACTCGCTTGTCCGAAACAAGCCCATACTCGTACCGGCCGCAATGGTCTTCTATCCGTACATGTCGGCTGAGAACATTTCCTTTATCTTCAATGATACAGGGGGGCTCGCAGCAGGAAACACTATTGAAGAAGCCCTATTGCAGGGGATTGCTGAGATCATTGAAAGAGATGCGTTATACCAGACCTTCAACCTAGAAGACCCAGAGAATATGAATGTTATCGATTTTAGCATGGCTGGTAGCCCGCATATTCAAAAATTCATACGTGAGGTTCTGCCCGCAAAAAGTGTTTTTGCCTTCAAGGTAGCAAACAATAAGCTGGGAACAGACATTTCCACTTATACCGCTTTCACCTGCTACTTAGATAATAAACGCCGGTTTTTCGGGGGCTCGGGCACCAGCCTAGATCCTGAAGCCGGTCTTTTGAGAGCGTTGACTGAAATGGAACAACAAAAGGTTAGGCAAAAGGTGTGGAGGCGCTTTAACCCTGAGAGAATGGTGCAGCACGGCCGAGCCAGGAACGGTTGTATGACCTGTATAAATGATATACCCAACCAGTCGGCCAGTGACATAAAAACTGATCTGGAACTTTACCTGTCGGAATTTGAAAAAAGGAGGATCGAGGTAATAGCGGTTGATTTGACCCACCCCGATGTAGGAATTCCGGTGGTTCGAGTAATCATACCAAAACTTATTTCCTACTCGGGCAGTCTTATAAAGGAAGCCATACTGACACACATTATGCAATCCTTCTACTATAATTCCGGATAGCTTGGTTATGGAGGGAAATACCTTGGCTGAATTGCTAATGTCTCTTGAGAAAGCCGTCCGGAGACTGGTTCACGACGGTGATACCATTGCCATTGGCGGCTTTACCATAAACAGAAAGCCTTATGCCCTAGTGCGTGAGATCGTCCGACAGGGGAAAAAAAATTTATACATTGAAGGAAGCGGTTCCGGTGGTGGGGAGACTGATCTGCTGATTGGAGCCGGTTGTGTAAAGCTAATCGTCAATGCCTATCTTGCCAATGCAGCCTTCGGAAAGATAGGGCGACGCTTTCGCAGAGCCATCGAACGGGGAGAAATAGAGTTCGAGGACTATAGCTCCGACATCCAGCCACTACGGTTTCATGCGGCCGCCCTGGGGTTGCCCTTTATCTCTGTACCGCACCTGCTTATGGGCTCAGACTTGGAAGCCCAGTGGGGAATTCCGACGGAAAAATATAAAGAGGACCCCAAGCTGCCGCCAGCCAAGTTTTTAATCCGAGAAAACCCCTTTAACCTCGGGGAAAAATTGGTTTATTTACCGACACCCAAGATAGACACGGGTCTCATCCACGTCCAGAAGGCCGCCCCTGATGGCACGGTCCGTATTGAAGGACCCACTTTTCTTGATGTAGACCTGGCCATGGCCGCCCGGTTTCTTATTGTAAGTTGTGAGGAACTGGTGGATCCGGATGAACTCCGACGGGAACCCTGGCAGAACCAAATCCCGGGTCTAATCCCGGACGCCTTAGTCCATCTTCCTTATGGTGCCCACCCCACGCAATGTACCAACTACTACGATTACGACCCTGAGTTTTTATATCTCTACGACGCTGTCAGCCGGGACGATACTCTATTCGTTCGATTTTTAGATGAATATGTATACTCCCTGGCAGACCACCGGGCTTATATAAAAAAGATCGGTTTTGAGTTACTGAAAAAGCTCAAGGTAGGGGAAAAAAACTATGTCAATAACTTGCCGAGGAGAAATGTCCGGCCATGAAATATGAAAGTATATACACCAGGCGGGAAATGATGGCGGTGGCACTGGCCCGCCAAGTAAAGGACGGTATGATTTGTATCGCAGGCACAGGATTGCCTCTAATTGGGGCTACCCTAGCTAAACTGACCACCGCTCCTAATTCCGTAATTATTTCCGAGACCGGGATCATTGACGGCCATTTGGAAGAACTACCCGGTGGGGTTTCAGACACCCGTTTCGCATACCATGCTTCGGTTTGGTGGCCCCGTTACCGGTACTGCGGATTTTTATTGAAATATAAGGATAAAATTGATTTTGGATTTCTTGGGGGCGCTCAGATAGATCCTTATGGCAATCTTAATTCCACCTGTATTGGCGGCTATCACTGCCCCATTACCAGATTAACCGGCAGCGGAGGTGCGAACGGAATCGCTTCCTGTCTCAACACAGTTATAGTAATGCGGCATGAAAAGAGGCGGTTTATTGAGAAGGTGGATTACGTTACCAGCCCTGGTTGGATAGACGGGCCGGGAGGCCGGAAGAAAGCAGGTCTACCGGAAGACAAGGGTCCTTCCGCAGTGGTCACCACATTAGGTATTATGCGTTTCCATGGCCAAAGCAAGCTAATGTATTTGAGTGAATTTTACCCTGGGGTTTCACTCGCCGAGATTACGGAACAGACTGGCTTTCCCGTGGATGTGTCCGGGGCAGTGGAGGCTGAGCCTCCATCTGCTGATGTACTGGATCTGCTGCGCAAAAAAATTGATCCCGACCATTTATATATCTGATTATTTGGTTAACACACAATACGTTAAAGGAGTGAGGCCTGGTGTTTCAGTTAACTGAAGAACAGGTACAAATCCAGTTGGTAACCCGTCGGTTTGCCGAAAAAGAAGTGGCACCTTACGCCGATCAGTGGGAGGAAGATGCATACCTACCAAGGAGTATTTTTGATAAAATGGCCGAGCTTGGATTTGCAGGGATGTATTGCTCCGAAGAGTACGGTGGGACCGGTTTGGATCGCGTTTCGGCCGTTTTGGTGGCTGAGGAACTGGGGCGGCTCCATCGGGCCATGGGCTTTATCTTCATTCACAATATGGTCCTTGAACTTATTTACCGTAATGGAACCGAGGAGCAGAAACGCCTGTGGCTACCTTCCCTTGCTGCCGGGAAAATGCTGGCAGCATTCGGGCTAACTGAGCCTGGGGCAGGTTCCGACGCCTCCCAGATCCGCACAAGGGCGGATCTGGATGGAGACCATTATATCCTCAACGGCCAAAAATGTTTTATCACAAATGCCGACGTGGCCGACGTCATTGTCATTGCAGCAAAAACAGATCAGGCTGCGGGTCCCCGTGGAATCAGCGTCTTTGTCGTACCCAAAGGCACTTATGGACTGTCAGTACCGAAGGTAGAAAAAACCATGGGGGTCCGTAGTACACACATCTGTGAAGTGGTCCTGCAAGAGTGCGCAGTGCCGTTTTCCAACCTTTTAGGGGGAGTTGAGAATAAAGGCTTTTCCATGCTGATGAAGGCACTGGAGGGTGGCCGTGTCACTAACGGCGCCCTAGCGGTAGGCATCGCCCAGGGAGCTTTTGAAATAGCCAGGGATTATGCCCGGCAGAGAAATGCTTTCGGTAGCCCTATAGCTTCTCTCCAGGGTATCCAGTTTATGCTGGCCGACATGGCTACGGAAATTGAAGCCGCCCGCTGGTTGGTCCGCTATGCCGCGTGGCGTAAGGACCAAGGGTTCCCGGTCGGAATGTACGCTTCTATGGCTAAACGTTTTGGGGCTGATACGGCTATGAAAGTTACCACCGACGCCGTCCAAATCCTTGGCGGCTATGGTTATATACAGGATTACAAAGTGGAACGAATGATGCGGGACGCCAAAATGACTCAAATCGTCGAGGGTACCAGCCAGATCCAAAGGCTAATCATTGCCCGGGAGTTATTAAGGTTGGACTGATAAAATGGCCGGCCTTGTCTCGGCCCCATAACCAGAATGGACGGTGAAAAATGGGTGTTTTAGATAATATCAAGATTCTAGATTTTACACGATTATTGCCGGGTCCCTTTTGTACTCTGCTTCTCGCCGATTTAGGGGCGAATGTCATTAAGGTCGAGGAAAAGGGACGGGGTGACTATGCCAGGGAAATGCTGCCGGGGGCCTATTATTCCGTTAATAGGAACAAGCGCAGCTTAGCAATTGACCTAAAAAAAGACGGAGGAAAAGAAATAATAAAGGACCTGGCGGCAAAGAGCGATGTCCTGGTGGAAGGCTTTCGACCGGGAGTAGCTTGTAGGCTTGGGATTGATTATAATACGATAGTTGAACATAACCCGGAAGTCATTTACTGCTCATTGTCCGGCTACGGCCAATACGGCCCATATAAGCTGGATCCCGGTCATGATATCAACTATTTGTCCCTTACAGGGGTAATGAGTATTCCAGGACAGGTTGGCTTACCTCCGGCAAGAAGCGGATTGCCCGTGGGAGATCTAGCAGCTGCCATGTACGCCGTCGTAAGCATCCTGGCGGCATTATACCATCGGCGGGAAAGCGGTGAAGGTCAATTTATTGACATATCCATTACCGATTGCGTATTTTCATGGGCAAGCACTCGTTTCGGAGGGATGGGTTTAGAACTAAACGAGGAACCGGAACAGGTTTTCGACCACATCAGGGCCACCAATGATATTTTCACTACCGGTGACGGAAAAAAAATCGCCCTAGGCATAATTGAAGAACCATTTTGGGAGAATTTTTGCAAGGTGATTGGTAGACCTGATCTGTTGGAGGATGAAAAATTTAAAAGCGATTCTTTGAGGTGCCAAAACAGTTTATCTTTACACAAGATATTAACCGATATTTTTCTTAGCAATACCCGAGATTATTGGTTGGATTTACTTAGCAAAAACGTACCTGTATCAACTATCAATAGTATAAAAGAAGCGCTTTCCGACCCCCATCTTAGTGCCAGGAACATGATCCAAAGAATCAAGGTCCCTTATTTGAACAAAGAAATAATTCAGGTTCCCTTCGCCGGAAAACTTTCCAAAACGCCCCCTGATATTCGCCAAGCTCCTCCTACTTTAGGTCAGCATACCGAAGAGATTTTAACGAAGGAACTTGGTCTTACCCCTCTGGAAATTAAGAATCTGCGTCAGAACGGTGTCATCGATTAATAAACGTGAGGTTTTCCCCGGTTATAATATTGCCGTTAGTCTAGTTAATATCGGTTCGGAGCAAGAGATTAACGACTTTATTGTAATTCTATTCAAAAAAACAAAAGACCATAACAAGATACACCCCTTTAAGCTTTCTTGACTAAATGAATTGTTATATTAAATGAATCACAAAATATACCAAATCATAAAGAAAATTATCCATAAAGAAGTTTAAGTGTCAGGGGCTTGGATAACTGATAACTTATTAACAAAGGAAGATAAAACGATAAGGTTAGTTAATGAATGGGAAGTAGAGAAAGTAAAAACTTCTCCGTATTTAAATATCGACCGATAAAATATAGTTATGTTTTTGTGCCATTTTTGGATTCTCAACAAGAAAAATTTGCAATAAATGATACTTGCACCGAGTTGTTGCCTACACCAGGTACTCCACTTTGGCCCCGGGGAAGTGCTTATCCAGCTCCCGGCGGAACAGTTCATCCATCTCTTGAAGCGTCGACTTTGGATAAACGTACTTTCCGTAACCATAGGCAAAAATAAAAAGCCCGCAATCCCTTGCATACCAAGAGATTGCGGGCTTTTTCGTAAACCTTTTTACTTTGGATAAGCCGCTTTTTGTTTCAAATAGTACATCTCCCCAAAAAGACCTGTAAAGTTGGTCTCATGCCTTTTGGTGAACCTGTACAGAGGCCTGACCTAGTTAAGTTTTTTAATATAGCTATTTTTTCCGGTGCCTTATATTTTAGACACAAATATGTAGAGGTTTTAATTTCATCTGTCTACCTTGGGGGAGCATATAGGCCCCAGGCAAATGTTCAAATTTTAATGCCGAAATTTTTGATACATATTGTGTCTAATAATTAAAAAAGATGTTGCTAACCCGGAGATATCTATTTAATCGCCTCATCATTACAATTAATTAGAGGTTTATGTAATTATTTGTTGAATATTTGGCTTTAATCATTAAAAAGGATTTATTTGGGAGGCGTTTATGTTTATGAATTATTTAACTAAAAATATAAAAGGATTGCTAACTAATAGCTTGGCTTTTGCTTTATTTGTATCTTTTATTCTCTTAGTGATGACTATCCTGCCTCAAGGAGCTCAAGCTGCCGAATCCTCGATATGGAAGATGACCACTAATAACAACAGTGCAACCGGCTATGGCGATAATATTGGAAGGTCAGTATCAACATTTGGCGGAACCGGCGCCATAGCACCATCCTCTTCTAGTTATTCGAGTACAAATTATTTATATGTTTATGCAAACAATTGGGCGGATGGTGCGGGAACAAAAGGCTTTAAAATTGAAGTTAAAACCATAAATTTTACTAATATTACAATCTCTTATGCCCAAACATCCGATGATTTTAACGGTACTAATATCGGCCCCAGGGATTTTAAACTGCAGTACAGTTTAGATGATGTGAATTATTATGATGTTACAGGCGGCGCTGCTGTTTTGGGCAACGGGTGGGGTGAAGTTGTTACCAAAACTGATCTGCAGCTGCCTGCAACTTGTGACAACGTTAATTCAGTCTATCTAAGATGGATTATGACAAGTAATACCGGTGTAAACGGAAAAACGATTACAACGGCAGGGGAAGCAGAGCTTGCCAATATTGATGTAGAAGGCATAGCCATGCCGGTAGCGCCATCGGATATTACTTTGAGTAATAACATCCTTGTTCCCGATTCCCCTTCCGGTACACCAATAGGCACTTTTTCTGTTACCGATTTTAATACAACAGATACACATACATTAACTTTAGTTGGCGGAGAAGGTTCTACTGATAATACTTCCTTCCAAATCGTTGGTAACGAGCTTCGTTCCGCCGGCGTTCTGAGCCAGGGAACTTATTCAATAAGAGTCAATGCCAACGACGGCACTTATGATTTCGCCAAAGTGTTTTCAATAATTGTTGATATAGTGTATCCGGACATAAACGGGTTTGACCAAACATGGGACTATATTACAAACGTTACCTTCAATACAATAAACAATACCACTGTGGCTGAAAGCGGTGGATACGGGGATTATACGGCAGTTACCACATCTGTAACGAGAGGTCAATCATATGACCTTATAGTAACTAACCCCCCAACTGAAGTTATTGACCCTGCTTATCCTCAATATATAAAAGCCTGGATAGACTGGAACCACGACGGCGATTTTAATGATGCCGGGGAAGCTTTTGAAGTTGCAGGGAATTTATCAACTCAACTAAATTCCCAGATAAGCATTATAGTACCAGCCGATGCTGCTATCACAACTACAAGAATGAGGGTTGTCATCTGGGGTACGGATATTACTGCTTTCCCGCCAAATGCCGGGTCGTTCGATTTCGGAGAGGCTGAAGACTATTCAATTGAAATCG
>Ga0209643_1002324_pt1 | contig 12701 bp, 10 predicted proteins | sample AutmiccBRH37_all_FD_187383 | JGI IMG/M metagenome (GOLD analysis project Ga0209643, IMG submission 187383) | Deep subsurface microbial communities from Mt. Terri, Switzerland - Autotrophic microbial communities BRH/37_all (SPAdes) (version 2) | ecosystem: Environmental > Aquatic > Deep... | reverse complement strand
TTATCATATTATATACAAAAAATGAATTGTAATACAATTACAAAGCCCATGATTTAATTCAGGTGATTACTATAATCGTTTAAGATAAAGGGGTTTCAGCTCCTTTATAATACAACAAAATTATTATAATGTTGTATTTTTTGGTTTAATTTACCAATGTCATATCCGTTGTTTATCTGAGTCCAATATCGGACTCTTTTTTTTGTTTATTTTTAAAGAACTCTTCTCATAAATTAAAGAGTTTAACTCAGATCCAATATCGTAAGCTTTTTTAACCTTTTAAGCGTTATTTTCATTTCCAGCAAACTTAGTTAAGTTGCCCATTTGACTTTATCTCCTCAAACGCATATCATAAAAGAAGTTTTTTGTTAAATATTTTATTACTAAACTATTAGCATACCAAAGGAGTACCCTATGACTAACCATGAGCATCTGTTGGAGTTATTCCATAACATCTTAAAAAAGATGAAGAAAAAATGGTATAACCAGCTTGATGGTTTAACACCTACCCAATACCACATCTTAAAAAAGCTGGCGAGCTCCGGACCTCAGAAAGCAACCGAACTGGCTGAGGTCATCCAGATCACACCCGGAGCGATTACCGGAGCTAGTGATAAACTTGTTACCGAAGGCTTCGCCCAGCGCCGAGGGGTAGAAGAAGACCGGCGGGTGGTATATTTAGAGATTACTGAAACGGGGAAAGAGCTTGTCGAATCCCTGATCAAGAACCACAAGAAAGTGACGGCACAGTTTTTCTCCGGGTTACCGGAGGAAGATATCCGTCATCTCATTCGGATCTATGATCAGCTCTCGGCTAACCTCGATCGCCTTGATTCCTGAATGCAATCCCGAGATATCCAATACTTTATACATTGAAGGAGAAAACCCATCTATGGAGCACTTATCATATAAACGTAAAATAACCATCATGATTGCCATCATGGTGTCCATGTTCTTCGCATCGATAAATCAAACCATCGTCGGTGTAGCTATGCCGCGCATCATTGCCAAACTCAACGGTATGGACTATTACACCTGGGTCATGACCATCTACCTGCTGACCTCGACGATCTCTACCATCCTGGTAGGCAAACTATCCGATATCTATGGGCGCAAGCACTTCATCCTGGGCGGAATCGTCATCTTCATAATAGGGGCGTTCTTATCGGGGACCGCCCAGAATATTATCCATCTGATTACTTATCGGGGAGTTCAGGGGGTTGGGGCAGGGATAATTATGGCTACTGCTTTCACTGCTGTCGGTGATCTGTTCTCACCACGGGAGAGAGGTCGCTGGGCCGGTATCATGAGTGCGGTCTTCGGGATATCCAGTATCCTCGGTCCCGGACTTGGAGGGTACATCGTTGATCATCTGGACTGGCATTGGGTCTTCTGGATCTTTCTGCCTCTCGGCTTTGTCGCTTTCTTTATGATCATGTTTCTATTTCCCCAGGTCGAGCGCCGGGAGTCGGAATCTATCGATTATCTGGGATCGTTGTTCCTGACCTTGACTATCGTCCCTCTTTTACTCGCTTTTTCCTGGGCAGGTACAAAATATGCCTGGAGCTCATATACAATCTTAAGTCTCTTTACTGGTACCTTGGTTGCCCTGATTATTTTCCTCTATATAGAGACAAAAGTAAAAAGCCCAGTTCTGCCTTTATCCTTATTTAGAAACAGCGTGATATCCATCTCCAATATAGTCGGATTCATGATGTTTGCTGGTATGTTTGGAGCGCTAATGTATATGCCGTTTTATGTTCAGGGCGTTTTAGGCGTTTCCGCTACCTATGCTGGCTATGTAACTATGCCTATGTCTATCAGTATGTTCACCATGAATGCCTACGCTGGCAACCGTATGACCAAAATAGGGAAATATAAAAAGATGGCTCTCTTGGGCCTCTTCACTATGCTTATTGGTATGCTGCTCATGACTATCATGGATAGTATTCCAATGGCAGTACTCAGTATGGTGGTCTTCGGTGGCGGGCTGGGCTTGTCTATGCCTGTTTTCATGATTGCTATCCAAAACGCTGTGGATTCTAAAGACCTGGGGGTCGCTACAGCTTCCATGCAGTTATTCCGCAATCTTGGCGGAACGATCGGTATCGCGGTGATGGGTACCATCCTCTCCACTAGCATCCGCAGCAGACTGGCCGAAAGCGGCTTTAGCACTTCGAATTTGGATCCGGAGATGGCTCAAAATCTTGCTCAATTTCAGAGCCCCCAGATCCTTCTTGACCCATCTAAACTGACTGATATACAGAGCAGTCTGCCTGAATCCCTGCAAGCCGTTTTCACCCAGATGATAGATTCCTTGCGTGAGGCTCTGGCCGGTTCCTTATCCAATGTCTTCTTAGCCGGAGCCATGGTTTTGCTGATAGCACTTATCGTGACCTTTTTCCTGAAAGAAGTACCGCTGAGGACCACTGTCCGTAAAATAGAAGAGATCGAACCCAAAGACCAAAAGGAATCATCCTCGGATATTATTCCTTCAGTATCTAAGTAAGGATGTCTCGAAGCGGCTGATAACTGCCTGTCGGCGGTCTTTTGATACCTGTGGAATAATGAAACAACCCTTGGAGTCACTGCTTTGACTCCGTGGGTTGTAAATTTTCTTAGCCTTTGCCGCCTGTAAATTTGGTTGTTCTTTGCGGTTCCGGATTTGTCTGCTGCTGATAGTTGTATTGTGGACGTTCGTAGGCCTGGGGAGTGTAAGAGGGAATTGCTGCAAAGTAGCAGTATTCATATACCTGCGGGACTAGACAATGTTTATGAAAGAGAATCATGACCATACCTCCTAGGATAATCTGCATTTATCTTACTTACAATATATTCCATATGTTTTTGCCCTGAAAGTAGTCCCTTTTAAATATTTGCAGTGATTTTTACGAAACTGATTCTCCTGTGAGCAGGTCAAGCTCATTCTGAATACAATAATTTGAGGTGATTAGCATGGAATATTCGCTTATTCTATCCCTGCAGCAGAGGAAAATCAATTTATTTCGAGGCGGGAGGCTGATCAAAAGCTATCCTGTCGCCATCGGGAAGGCTTCCACCCCAACACCCAAGGGTACCTTCAGCATTGAGTCCAAAACACCCAATCCAGGCGGGCTATACGGCAATATGTGGCTGGGTCTCAGCAAACCCCGGTATGGCATTCACGGGACAAATGATCCCCAATCTATTGGGAAGATGATATCCAAAGGGTGTATAAGAATGTATAACGAGGATGTCCTGGAACTTTCCAGAATTATCCCGATCGGAACAACCATAACCATCCGCTGATAAACAATTCAGGGAAAAACTACTGCCCCGGCGATTTCCAAATCAGAAAACCAATAGGACCGGACATTCTCTTGTTTTCGGTACGTCATAAAATGATCAATATCCAAGTCTTTGAACCCGTAAACCAATATGGTTTCCTGATCGGGGTCGACAAGCCAATACTCCCTGACCCCGGAAATCATAAAGGTATTCAGCTTATCCACCATATCCTTGGAGCGGGTGCTTGGGGACAAGATCTCCACGACCAGGAGCGGTGTACCCATGTACCGCCCTTTTTCATTGGTGGTCTCAGCCACATCACAGGCGACAATCAGATCGGGCTGCATCACATCGGGATCCTTAAACCCTTCTTTGCGGAAATGCACATCGAAAGGGGCATAAAACACCTTGCACGGTTTCCCCTTGAGATACTCCCTGAACTCAACATGTAAATTTCCCGAGATCTCCTGGTGGGTGGTGCTTGGGGAGCTTAACAGCACGATTTCGCCATTGATGAACTCCATACGCAGGTCGCTTTTTTCGTAGATTTCCATAAATTCCTCATAAGAGACCTTTTTACCGCCATACTGGTAGTCCAAAGTCTTCTCTTTCATGAGGAAATAACGGTCGGCATCAGTAATGTAAGGTGTAAGCCGCACCGCCTTTTTCCCGTTTTTGGTAATGATCACTTCATTATCTTCGATTACATAGTCCAGATACATTCCGAGATTGTTTTTAAGCTCCGTAGCAGTAATTATATCGTTCGCTTTACTTTTATTACCGCCCTTCATATCGCCCATAATTTTATCACCTCGTACGATAATTATATCCAATCGCACGATATTCTTCAACTGATTTGGCCTATCCCCTGACTATATCTCCGATTCTGCTTGATGTCAGAGTCTTCCGTACGTTTCCTTTAATAATAGGGCATCTTTCTCAACCATTGGGCCTTCAGCAATTATGCAGCCCTTGACATGATAGTCTCTGATGGCTTTTAAGCACTCCACATAATTGAAGTCACTTTGTAACAAAGGAAGGTGCTTCCGCTCACCTTTTTCATTGTAATTCACTCCTCCAATATGCATATGTAAATCTTCTAAGGCAGATCTTCCAAGTTCATTGGAAACATACTGAAGGATATTGGCAAAGTCATTATACCCTTTTAATTTGCCGTTATATCTGGCGTGGATATGTGAAAAATCAATGCACAATTTACACGTTCTAATTTCTTTACATAAGGAGACTAATTCCTCAAGAGTCCCAAATTGTGTTCCCTTCCCGGTTGTCTCTAGTCGATAATCTACCCCTGTTCGGGGAAGTCGTAAAAGATTGTCTCTTATCCTGGAATAGGCATCATCTTCGGAGGCTCCAAGATAAAAGCCCAGATGGAAAACGAGACTCCGTCCACCAACTTTAGACAACCCCTCCCTAGCCTTTAAGATTCTATCTACGGATTGTTCCTGTTTTTCCGTCTCTTTCGCATTTAAATTGATATAATGTGATCCATGAGCGGATAAGTATATATTATTTCTGATCTTTGCTTCAAGAATAAGGCTCTTATTACGATCTGTAACATTAACATTTCTTACAAAAAGAAGTTCCATAGCATCAAGCCCAATTGATTTTAAATAATCTATTCCGCTCGCATAATTTAATCTAGTAGATCCATTTCCTAATGGAAGTCCGGAAATGCCAAATATAAGTGTATCCACGAATCCCATCCTTTAGCTGAGATAATCAGCCAAATAACTTTACCGTAAATGCCAGGAGCAAGAAGCCATATGCTCATTCATAGACTATCTTATCCAACTAGTATCATAAACAATCATCAGAAAAAACCTTACTGCTTTTAGCGGTTGTATTAACTCCACTCTCAAAAACAGTTATACCCATGTTATACTAAATTAATAAGAAAGCATAAGGTTGATAATAAGACCAGAGCACTTAGAAATAGCTTTGCAATATGCTGTTTTGATCGAATTGGGAGGTTTTTTTTATGACATCAGAATTCAAACGGTCTGTCTGCCCCTATGACTGCCCTGATACCTGCGGGTTGGTTATCGAAGCGGCTGATAATCGAGTGGTGAAAGTCACGGGTGATCCTGAGCATCCCTATACTAGAGGAACTTTATGTCCCAAGATGACGCATTATGAGAGAACCGTTCATTCTCCTTCCAGGCTTACTCACCCTCTTCTGAGAACAGGGGAGAAAGGATCGGGGAGCTTCCGACAAATCACCTGGGAGGAAGCCATCGAGCGCATCACCGATGGTTGGACGAAAATCATCGCTCAATATGGAGCAGAAGCAATCTTACCTTATTCGTATGCCGGTACCATGGGGATCGTCCAACGCAATTGCGGAGAGGCATTTTTCCACAGGCTTGGTGCCTCAAGATTAGAGCGGACTATCTGTTCCTCGGCCAAAGGTTATGGGTGGACTTCGGTTATGGGAAGCACCCTGGTGCCCAATCCTCTTGAAGCGCAAGCAAGTGATTTTATTATTTTATGGGGAACCAATGCCTTAGCCACAAACATCCACTTCCTGAATCTTGTTCGGGAAGCTAAAAAACGCGGTGCTAAGGTTTGGTTGGTCGATACTTATGAGACTCCTACCGCCCAGATTGCAGATCAGGTTGTAATGGTCCGCCCCGGAACTGATGGCGCTTTGGCCTTAGGAATCATGCACATCATGGTACGGGAAAACTGGATCGACCAAGAGTTTATCGGTAAGCATGTTCAGGGTTTTGAAGAGTTCAAAGTAGATATCCTGTCCTCCTACCCGCCGGAAAAAGTCAGTGAATTAACCGGGATCGATGTGGGTTTATTGGAACAGATGGCCAAGATCTATAGTCAGGCCAGTGCTCCGTTTATTTCATTAGGGTCAGGGCTCTCCCGCTACGGTAACGGGGCGATGACGGTCCGTACTATCACCTGCCTTCCTGCCTTGGTCGGAGCCTGGGCCAAGCGGGGCGGCGGTTTGCTAGCCAATATCTCTGCCAAGCCTCTCGATCTGGATAAAATAAAGCGAGTAGACTTCATGCAGGTGCCTACCCGTATCGTGAATATGAACCAGCTGGGAAATGCCCTGTCAGAGCTATCCGAACCGCCGATCATGAGTTTATTTGTATTCCATTCCAACCCGGTGATTATCGCCCCCGACCAAAACAAGATCATTCAAGGATTAATGCGTGAAGACTTGTTTACTGTTGTCCATGAACGTTTCCTGACAGATACCGCGCGTTATGCAGATATCGTCCTGCCTGCGACAACCTCTTTAGAGCATCCGGATATCTATTGTTCTTATGGCCATTACTGCATCCAAAGAGTATCTGCAGTTATCCCACCCCTCCCCGAAGCTAAGTCCAATTGGGAAGTTTTCCAGCTCTTGGCCCAAGCTATGGACTTCGAAGAACCCTTCTTTTCCCAGTCTGCGGATGAACTCATCGACCAGATTATGAACATCCAATCGCCACTGCTGAAGGATGCTGATCTCATTGAACTGCAGAAGGGTAATCCCGTCGAACTTCATCTTCCTGATGATTACAAAATGGCCTTCAATACCCCGTCAGGAAAAATAGAGATATTAAATCCGACTGATGCAGAGTCTCTGCCGCGGTACATCGAATCCTATGGCGATGATGCTCCTTACTATCTGATGAGTTCCCCAAGTCTATACTCTCTTAATTCATCCTTTAATGAACGCCAGGAGCTGGTGGATAAAAAGGAAGCGGCCTATCTGCTGATGAATCCTCTCGATGCTGAAGAAAAGGGTTTATGTGACGGCCAGGAAGTAATCGCTTTTAACGAGCGGGGAGAAGTGAATTTCATCATGAAAATCACCGCCAAAGTACCTCCTGGGGTGGTGGTATCCGAAGGACTATTCAAGCTTAAGGATATGCCCGGAAGCCGTTCCATCAATGCCTTAACATCTCAGCGCCTAACAGACAGAGCTGGGGCAAGTACATTGTATGATGTTAAGGTTGATGTACGTCCTGCCTGATCTCTTCTCTGCTCGCCGATAAGTACTTCAAATATATATCAGCCAAGGGGTCTTCCATGGTAAATTCAATACTCTGCTCCACTGATGGCGCAAGTATTTCTGTTGGATCTCCAAACATGACCTGACCCAGTACCTCTCCAAGTTCTCTTCCTTCAAACTGAGGTTCTTCTGCCTTCTTTTTTAAGGCTTTCATATTCGGAGATAAGGAATCAGACCCTTCATTAAAATCGTCCTCATAGAAAGGATAGCCTACCAGCTTTGCTGTAAACTTGTACTTGTTGTCTCCCAATTCAAAACGCCGTAGTTCCTTCAGTTGATAATAATGAACACCATGATCACTCCAGCCCACTGGATTATATTTTCCGTCTTCGTAATTAAGCCACTTAGAAGGCTGATGGGTATAAGATATTTCTTCAAAGTATTTATTTGCAATCTTGTCGAATTCTTCATCTGTTAGATAGGAGCGAGCTTCTTGATCTTCTAAAGACCTCAGCTCTAAAGAGTTAGTATAGACAAACTTAGTGAGCTGATCCCAATCCGGATCACTACCAGTAAATTCGGGGAGATTAAGTATTTCAGTATAATTCTGTTTGTAGTAGTCATAGAAAAAGAGAATGACTGAGGGTTTGATCCCCCATCTATCAGAATACAATAAATCATGTACGGTTTGGGCTTGTGCTATATATCGTGAATCCATAAAGCCGATCTGTGTTTCCAGCCGGGGCTTTTGGTCCCAATCTACCTCTTGGGCCTTGTTATTAACGACTTTCACCGTACCCCATTCGTCATTTAGCCGGACAGCGATTTCATCCAAGGGACGGTTGTAGACATCCATCACTGCCATATCCCATTTTGCTTCCAGCACCAGTTCTCCTTCATAAGTCAGATAGCCGTATTTCCCATCTTTGTTCACCCTAAGAAAAGGCTCGACCTCTTCATAGTAATTGAGATCAATCCCATCCCAATTAGGGGTAATCACGACCTCTCCTTGCTGGTCCACACAACCCCATACTCCATCTTTCTTGACTCGAACCAAACCATTGACTTCGTTGTCCATTGGGGTAGTTGTCTTAATAATATCTTCCCACTCATCTTGACTTAAGCGCACACCCGTATAATCATAGAGCAGCCACTTGCCGTCTTTCTGGGCCCCAACCATATTGTAATGGGTCTTAAATTGCTCAAATTCGTATGGCAGCACTTCTTGATCATCTTCAGTATAAAGAGCTTTCTTCCCGTCCTTTTCTTTGACATGATACGTGTAATTCATCCAGGTATTATTTTTGTCTGAAAAGATGTATCGCACCAATACTGGGTTTTCCGAAATGAGTGGGTTTGCAGCATTCTCTGAAATGTCTTGGTCTGGGTCCGGCTCTGGGTCTAGGCCCGGCTCTGACTCAGGATCTCCTGTAATAGCGATCTCTGGCGGCTCTACAAGCAAATCCTTAGGACTGCTGGAACACGCTGTTGAACCAAAAGTTAAAATCATTAGCATGAGGATTAAGACGATCAGAGTGAATCTATGTTTCTTAAACATGACTGATCTCCTTCTATCAAATTTGGATTCTAATATATAAGACGAAGGACTAAGTGTTATTCTTACTTAATCCCCCTATAATTCTCTAATTTACCAGAAAAACCCTCTTATGCTTCTGATCTTTTTCTACGTAAAGATACCCAGTTTAAAGAAACTACGTTTCCTACATATAATCTGTTAACTTTTGAGGTCCTGCCAGTACATCTTTTCCGATGAATAATGTACCGTCAGATTTGGCTTTGATACTCCATTTGATCAGGGCAATATTACCATCCGTAATCTCTATTCCCGTTATACCGCGGGGATGGACACAACTTCCATCATTAAAATATGGGAGCTGACCAACTTCAGGAAACATAGGCCTATGGGTATGCCCACAGATAAGCATAACTTCCTCTTGTGCTACCCACTTATTCAGTTCTCTTTCTACTGCTTCTTTTTTAGAATAATTTTTTGCTGCCCTGGTTGGATCATTTAATCCCAATAATTCGAGCGGCGTCCATAAATACCGAACTAAAAATCTAGCCAATTTCCACAAATCATAATCTAAAAAGTCTGCTTGATGGCCGTGCATTAAGAGAATTTTCTGCCCTGTCGCGCTGTGTTTTAGTACTAATCCCTCATGGGCTTTAATATTTTCGCATAAATGAATATGCGCTTTTTCTTCTTCATCAAAGTATTTAAATAATTTTTCTCTTACAAAATTCTCATCCCTATATACCATATCATGATTGCCAAAGATCAAATAAAATCTATCTTCTCTAAAAAACTGAGCAATCAGCTTAAAAACATCGCTATGAACTGAAACAATCTCGGAGAGCTTTTTATTTTGCCAGAGCTCGTCTCCATCACCAATTTCTATATAAGTGTAATTTTCGTTATAGTAATGATTTAAGGCAGTATTATATATATTCTTGTTCCTAGCAAAATTATCTGCCCAGCTTCCATCTCCCCTATGGACATCACTCATTAAAATAATCTTGGAGGAGTCGTCAAAAGAGATTTCTTTTGCAGATTCAAAGACCTTAGAAATTCGTTTTAAGGTATTCATTTATACACCCCCATAAACCGTGCATAAGATCAGAACATCATGGTATGAATTACCATTGATCTATTGTATGAAAAAGTATATGTGGGGGTTAACAAGCCATATAAAAAATGGCCTTTCCTCTTACGAAAAAGACCATTTCTGCTTGATTGTTTCATTTAGGTTTCATGCCATTATTTTAAACTAAGCCAAATCTTATCCCAATACCCCGGGCTATAATTAAGACTGGATAATCCAAACATTTTCCACCCAATAGCACAGGACTTTTCAAATGCCTTCTGGGACATCAATTTTATTTCCTCTTTAGTGAGATCTTTTAATCTTATAATATTGACATCATCCAAAGTAATGTCGGTAGTATACGGATTAATGGTTAGGTTTACCATGTTGACCACTTCCTCCGGTGATAAGAACAGATAGTTTAACCCCTTGTAGTTACCGTCATCAGTATGCGGAAGCGTTTGCATGCTGATATCTGTTTCTGGATTTATCTTTATTATCTGCTGGGCGAACCACTGCAGATCCCTGAGGGAGATATCTGTTTTAATATCCTGTTGGAAAATATCTATAAATGTGTTGAGCTTGATAATACTGGAAGGAGATAATACCTTCTTGGCAAGAGCCTTCAGGAACTGTTGCTGGATCTGCATGCGCCCTAGATCGGCATTAAAATAACCCCTGAATCTTACTAATTGGAGAGCCTTATCTCCATCCAGAATCTGCTGACCTTTAACTAGATGAATGTACAGGTCCTGACCTGGATCATCATAATCCATATCCTGAGGTACATCGAACTCTACACCATCGACAGCATCCACTACTTTAGTGAAGGCTTCAAGGTCTACTCTTATATAATAATGGGGAGCAAAACCCAGTATAGACTCAATTTCTCTTTTTAATTCCTTCATCCCACCATAAGCATAGGCAGCATTGATCTTTTTATGTTCTCTGGGCACATCCACCTGCGTGTCCCGCGGCACAGAAACAACATTGACCTTCATGGCAGCCGTATCAAGGGAAACTAATAGGATCGTATCAGTATGATTACCTTCATGGTCAATCCCTGTCACCAAAAAAGTATAAAAGTTATCCTTGTATACTTTCGCCGGTTTGGCCGGTTCTTGCTCATCCTGGTTCGTTATTTCTTCTTGTGTTTCTTCTATTTCTTCTTGTGTTTTTTCTGTTCCGGTTGTTCCTTCTGTTATCTCATCTCTTATCCCTTCATTGGGATTGGGTAATTCAGGCGGACGATTAAGATACGCGCTAAAAGCAATTCCAGATATAATAAGCATCGGAAGAATCGCTAATACGATGGTCCATAAAAAGTTTCGGCGTTTGCTAGAACGACTCATGCTGTATACTCCTTAGGTCTTAATTCGAATAAATTCATCATATTCTGAGAAACCATTATAATTATACCTTATTTTATTTAGGATATCATATAATTTTCTTACGAAACTTCTTATATATATCCAAGATTGCTAACTCTCCAATATCCGTTCTGCACAAAGCACTCCATCCACCGCAGCTGAAATAATCCCGCCGGAATACCCCGCTCCCTCTCCGCAGGGGTAAAGACCTTTAATCCCTATAGCTTCAAAACTATCCCCTCTTGTAATCCGTACTGGGGAAGAACTGCGAGTCTCCGCTCCCGTCAGGATGGCATCGGGATAGGCAAAGCCGGGCATCCATAGGCCCATATCTTCTATAGCTTGCCGCAGGGAATCTGTAACATAGTCCGGTAAATAGTCATCCACCTCGGCGAACTCAGTTCCGGGGAGATAGGTAGGTAGTACATCCCCGAAAGCTGAAGAATTACGCTTTTGGAGAAAGTCATCCAGCCTTTGCACCGGTGCTTTATATCCCCCACCGCCCGCTGCGTAGGCTGCCGCCTCTAGCCTGCGCTGGAATGCGATACCGGCAAGTGGATGGTCGCTTCCGAAATCTTTCTTCTCAATAGTCACCAAAAGCGCGGTGTTGGCATTTCTACCATCCCGTGCGTACTCGCTCATCCCATTTGTTGTTAAACCGTTTTCCTCAGACGTTGCCGCAACTACTGACCCCCCAGGGCACATACAAAAAGTATAGACGCCCCTGCCGTTGGGAAGGTGCACAACCATTCTGTAATCAGCTGCTCCAAGTGCAGGGTGTCCAGCAAAGCATCCGTACTGAATTCTATCTATCCTCTCTTGAGGATGTTCGATCCGCACTCCTACTGCAAATGGTTTTTGCTCGATATATACACCATTGGTTAATAAACTTTCATAAGTATCACGGGCACTGTGCCCGATGGCCAGAACCACACTGTTTGTAGTAAGTTCACAAGTTTCACCGTTCTTTTCATAACGCACACCTTTCATTTGTCCATCCTGGTGTAAAAGTTCGGTCACGGTAGAGTTAAACTGTACCTCCCCACCCAGACTCTTTATTTTTTCTCGTATCTCTTTAACGGTTTGGTGCAGGAGGTCGGTTCCTATATGCGGTTTGGCTAGATACATAATTTCAGGAGGTGCTCCAGCCTCCACAAGTTCACTGAGTACCTTAATCTTCCGAGAATCTTTCTTACCGGTTTTTAGCTTGCCATCGGAAAAGGCACCCGCTCCTCCCTCTCCAAACTGGACATTGGTTTGGCTATCAAGGATTCCGGTATGCCAGAACTTTAATACTTTCTGCCTACGGCTATCCACATCAAGTCCCCTCTCCAGCAGAATGGGTCTTGCTCCTGCCTCAGCCAGAATCAAGGCTGCAAACATGCCTGCCGGCCCGCAGCCTACAACTACGGGTCGTTCTTTTAGTTTTTTCTCCTTCGGCACAATGTAGTCTGATACGACTTCTTCTTTGGAGAT
>Ga0209643_1002322_pt1 | contig 12703 bp, 9 predicted proteins | sample AutmiccBRH37_all_FD_187383 | JGI IMG/M metagenome (GOLD analysis project Ga0209643, IMG submission 187383) | Deep subsurface microbial communities from Mt. Terri, Switzerland - Autotrophic microbial communities BRH/37_all (SPAdes) (version 2) | ecosystem: Environmental > Aquatic > Deep subsurface... | reverse complement strand
GCTCGGCCCCGTCCTGTCGGCGGTCCAGCATCTGGTCCCGGCCGATTCCCGCGCGACCGCCTCGGCCCTGTTCCTGCTGATCAACAATCTGATCGGCATCGGCGGCGGCATATTCTTCCTCGGCGCCCTGTCCGACATCTTGACGCCGATCTACGGCGAGCAGGGGCTGCGCTACTCGATGCTCTACTCGCTGACCTTCTATGTCATTGCCGCCATGCTGATGGCGCTGGCAGCCCGGCCGCTGAAGAGCGAATGGATCGCGGAAGACTGACCGGCTGACGCCAGCCGCCCCATCTCCCTATTTCATGATCGCATTGTGTCTGAGCGTCTGTTTCTGCAGCGCCGCTTCGAACGCCTGTTCCAGCTTGGCGATCATCGCCGGAAAACCCTGCCGGTCGACAAAGGCCAGCGGATCGCCGGCCTGCTGGCGCGCGCGCTTTTCCGCCAGGCCGGCAAATTCGGGATGGTTGGCGAGAAATATATCGGGTCGCCAGTCTCTCGTCATGGCAAAGGTCTTGCGATAGTCCGCGACAATCCCGTCATATTGCGGCGGTCCGACCAGACGGTTGGCGGTGACCGTGGCGGAACAGAAGAACAGCGCCTGGTAGCTCTGGCCGCCCTGCACTACGGGCATCGTCCAGGTGGTACAGCCGCGGCTGTGGCCCGGCGTGACATGGGCGGTGAGGGTGACATCCCCCAGCTCCACGGTCTCGCCGTCGGCGATGGTCCGGTCGACCGCGACCGGCGGCGCGTTCATTGTCGCGTCATCCTCCGAACCCAGATAGAAGCCGCCTTCCAGCGCCGACCGATCGCCCTCGCTGGCGACCAGCTTCGCCCCGGTCAGCGCCTTCAGTTCGGCGAGACCGCCGCTATGGTCGAAATGGGCATGGCTGTTGAGCAGGATCTTCACATCCTTTGGGGCAAAGCCGAGCTTGCGGATCGCCTCCGCGACATATTGGCCTTCGCCCGGCATGCCGCCGTCGATCACGATATGGCCGGCGTCGGTCGGGATGAAATAGATACCGAGCCCCTCGGTGCCGACATAATATATGCCCGCCTTGCCGCTGCCGATGATCCGGTAGGGTTCGACCGCTGCATACCAGCTGGGGAAATTCTTGCGCCAGTCGAAGGTTTCCGCATTCCGGCTGGCGGCCAGGGCGGAATTGGCATCAGCGCGGGCGGTCGCCGACTCCGGCCCGGTACTTGTGGTCGCCGGCGCGCAAGAGGCAAGCCCGGCCGCCATGATTCCCGAAATCCAGCGCATATCTCTCTCCTCCATCGCTCCCCTTGCTAATGCGCCAAAGCTGAACGCGCAATGTCCGCGCTAGCGTTCGAAAAACCGGACGGTTTCGTCATCGATCGGGAACATCAGTTCGATCCGGGTTTCTCCTGCCCTGGTATCCTGCACCGAGCCGAATTGCGCGATCACCGAGAAGAGCGCCAGGCGATTCTCGCCGAACCGGAAAATGGTCGGGATCACCGCCTGGTTGAGATTGATCGAGCCCATGTCGACCTGCCGGACCCGCTCGTGCGATGCCAGACGGCTGGCCATGGCGGACAGTTCATCGTCGCCGCCCAGTTCCAGTATCTCGGTGCGCAGGCGCGAAAGGGAGAGGACCGCGACCTCGTCCCAATTCTCGATCAGGTCGAGCGTGGCAGTGGCCATCAGGATGTCGATCAGATTGGGCGGCCCGTCGGGCGAGGCCAGCGCGACGAGCATTTCGGCCCCCTTGTTGCTGGCGACGATATTCCAGTGCCGGTCGATGGCATAGCCGGGGAAGGGATCGTGCTGGTCCAGCATCGTCGCGATCGCCTGGTTGACCGGGGCCAGTTCCGGCGCATCGTCGGACAGGCTGGGATAGACCGGCGCGAAACCCGCCGCATGCAGCGCCTGATTGGCGGCGGGGCGGGGCAGCTGCAGGGCTTCCGACAGGCGCAGCACCATCGCTCGGCTGGGGTTGGAACGGCCCGATTCGAGAAAGCTGAGGTGGCGCGCGGACATTTCCGCCTCGAGGCTGAGGTCGAGCTGGCTGAACCGGCGGACCTTGCGCCAGTCCTTCAGGATCGCTCCAAATTCCGATGGCATGATCGTCTCCCTCATCCTGTGCCGCCCGCTGTCGACAGATAGCATGAATCCTGTTCCATGCACTTACCCGGCAGGTAATTGTTTTGATGAAAGGCGCATGGTCTAACGGCGGTGGAACCCAAGCAGGAGAAGATCATGTCACCCCAAGCCACAGGCCTTTATATCCGTATCGTCGGCAGCATTTCCCTTCTGGTCGCGATCCTGTTTTCCCTCGCCGGCGTGAATGACTTTACCGGAGCGAACGATCTCTTCTTTCGCCTCGCCTCTTCCGGCGGCAATGGCGTGGCCGGGCTCGACACGGCGGAAGCGAAACTGGCGATGGCAATCGCCGGCGGCGTGTTTGGCGGAATGATGGCGATGTATATATTCATCACCGCACCGGGGGTGGAACAGGGCAGCGAGCTGGTCCGCAAGGGTTCGTTCTACGCATTCCTGGTCTGGTTCCTTGTCGACAGCGGCGCATCGGTGGCGTCGGGCAACCCGCAGAATGTCATTCCCAACAGTATGTTTCTGGTCATCTACCTGACGCCCCTGCTGCTGGTGAAACGAACCGCCTGAAGACTCAGTGCTAACCCCGCCCGTTCACATCCTTGACCCACGGACCGAAGGGCGAATTGCCGAGCATCGCCACCTGGGTCTGGGCGCTGACCTGGTTGATACCCAGCTGCGGCTTGCCGCCGGGATGGACCGGCAGCCGCAGCGGCCGCTTGCCCGGCGCCATCGCGATCAGCCCGGCAATCGCCCGCGGCACGTCCTTCGGATCGGTCGACCCGCCGCTGTTGCGCAGCGCGCCGTCGACCAGCGCCTGATAGGCGGCCTTGCGCTCGTCCTCGGCCTCCTCGAGCATCGCCATCGTGTAGCGATTGCCATTTTCCCAGATTTTGGTCGGATAGCCGCCCGGCTGGACGATGGTGACGTCGATGCCGTGCGGGACCAGTTCATAGGCCAGCTGCTCGCTCATCGATTCGACCGCGAACTTGGTCGAACTGTACAGCCCCATGCCCGGCACCATTACCCGGCCCAGCTGCGACGAGACATTGACCAACAGACCGGATTTCCTTGCCCGCATCTTGGGCAGCGCAGCGCGGGCGACCCGCTGGTAGCCCATGACATTGGTGTCGAACAGCCGCTGCATCATCGCCATGTCCTGCAGCTCGACCGGCGCGCCGGTGCCGATCCCGGCATTGTTGATGATGGCGTCGAGCGCGCCGCCGTTCAGCCGCTCGGCCTCGGCAACCGCCTGGTTGACGGATGCATCCGACAATACGTCGAGTTCCAATATTGTGATGTCCAGATTCTTTTCCGCGGCGGTCTTTGCCAGCGCGACCGCTTCGGCGCGCGGCAGATTGCGCATCGTCGCAAACACCTTCGCGCCCCGCTCGGCATAGAGAATGGCACCGAGATTGCCGAAGCCGGAGGAACAGCCAGTGATCAGCACCGCCGTGCCGGTCAGATCCGGCCGGCTGTCGTCAGCGGCGGACGCAGGACCGGCGGTCAGCGCGATGCCGGTAGCGGCAGAAGCAGCGAGCAGCTGGCGGCGATTGAGGGAAATCTTGCTGGTCTTGTCAGCCATGGGAGCACTCCTGATATCCGAAATGTCGTATCCCTATCATAAAACAGGCGCCGACGTGAGCCGCAACATGATAGGCGCTGTGCGCCGACCGCAACCGGGAGAATGAAGGGATATTTCGCAGGACGGCCGCCGGACGGGGTTCGCCGCGCCCGACCCTTCACCCAGTCCCTTGTCCGAGGTCCCGGTTGGCTCTAGAGAGTCAGGCCGACACGCCCTCTCGCCAACGGAACCCCGCATGACCCTGATCGGCCCCGCCTCGCACAGCTATTTCTCCCAGCGGCTCCGGCTGCATTATGCCGACTGGGGCAATGAGGACAAACCGCCGCTGATCCTGCTGCACGGCGGCAGGGATCATTGCCGCAACTGGGACTGGGTGGCGCAGGAATTGCGGGAGGAATGGCATATTATCGCGCCCGACGTGCGCGGTCACGGCGACAGCCAGTGGAGCACCGACGGCAATTATGCGATCATGCCGATGGTCACCGATCTGGCGCAGCTGATCCACCAGCTCGACCTGTCCCCGGTCACCATCGTCGCGCACAGCATGGGCGGCAATATCGCGCTGCGCTATACCGGCCTCTATCCGGAGACCGTGCGCAAGCTGGTCGCGATCGAGGGGCTGGGCCCGAGCCCGGAGATGCTCGCCGAGCGCAACAAGACCGGCCCGCTGCAGCGGGTGCGCGATTCGATCGAGGAAAAACGCAAGTCCGCCGGCCGGCAGGTGAAACGCTATCCGACCTTCGACGACGCGCTGGGGCGGATGCAGGACGCCAACCAGCATCTCTCCGACGAACAGGCCCGGCACCTGACCACCCATGCGGTGATCCGCAACGAGGACGGCAGCTACAGCTGGAAATTCGATCCCTATGTCCAGCACTGGGACAGCATCGACCTGAGCGAGGACGCAATCCACGAACTGTGGGGCAATATCAGCTGCCCGACCCAGCTTCACTATGGTGCGGACAGCTGGGCAAGCAATCCGGAGAAGGACGGCCGGATGCAATATTTCGGCGACAATGTGGAGGTCAGGGAATTCCAGCAGGCCGGCCACTGGCTGCACCATGACCAGTTTGACGAGTTCCTCGCTACCTTGCGGGCCTTTCTGTAGCGCGGGACAAGACGGGATACGGGCTTTCGCCTTCACCCGTCTGCGCCTGCCACTATCCAGACCGACCCTTTGGTACATATACCAACCGGCGGCACAAATGTTCATGTCCTTTGCCATGTTTGACTTGGCTTTCGCCGCGCGTCCGATAGACATGGATAAATTTGGCCGAATTTTGAGGTAGGGTAAAAATGACGATCAAGCGCCCACTGCTTATGGGACTGGTCCTTGTGCTGGCCGCCTGCGGCGATAGCGGCGAAGGCGGCGACCGGGGCGGCGTGCCCGTGGTGGTCGGCGGCACCGTCACCCATGCGGAATTTGTCAGCGAGATCGAGGCGGTCGGCACCGCCTTTGCCAACGAGCAGACCGTGCTCACCTCCCCGGTAACCGAACGGATCGAGAGCATTGGCTATTCCGACGGCGCCGTCGTCCGCCGCGGTGCGGTGATCGCCCGCCTGTCGCGCGGTGAGGAATCCGCCGATCTGAGCGCGGTGGAAGCAAGGGCCCGCGAGGCCGGGCAGCAACTGGACCGGTTGCAGTCGCTTCAGGAACGCGGCTTTGCCACCAATGCCGCGGTCGATCAGCAGACCGCTCTGCGCGACAGCGCCCGGGCCGAGGCCGGCGCGATCCGCTCCCGCATATCCGACCGGGTCATCCGCGCGCCGTTTGACGGCGTCCTCAACCTGCGGACGGTCTCGCCGGGCACGGTGGTGACGTCGGGCAGTCCGATAGCAACGATCAGCGATATTTCGTCGATCAAGCTCGACTTCACCGTGCCGGAGAATTTCCTGACCGCCATCGCGCCCGGACAGGTCATCGAGGCGAAATCCGTCGCCTATCCCAACCAGATATTCTACGGGACGATAGACAATATCAGCCCGCTGGTCGATCCGCTGTCCCGCAGCCTCACGGTGCGCGCGGTCCTGCCCAACCAGGCGCGGCTGCTGCTTCCCGGCATGCTGATGACGGTCCGGATCGTGTCGGACACGCGCACCGGCCTAGCGATACCGGAAACGGCCCTGGTGACGCAGGGCGATCAGAATTTCGTGTTCCGCGTCGACGAGGAAGGCATGGCCCGGCGCACGCCGGTGGAAGTGGGACTGCGTTCCAACGGCATGATCGAAATCCGCAGCGGTATCAAAGCCGGCAGCAAGATTGTCGCCGACGGCACGGTCAAGGTTCGCGATGATGCGCCGGTGAAGGCGGTCATCCCCGGCCGGAAAGCGCCAGCCAGCGGAGCCAGGCCGAAGCCTTCGGCCGGCGGCAGCTAGGGACGCAGGCAGATGATCCTTTCCGACGTCTCGGTCAAGCGACCTGTCTTTGCCATCGTCCTGAGCCTGTTGCTGGTGCTGGCCGGCATTGGCGCCTTTCTAGCCTTGCCCGTGCGGCAATATCCGGCGATCGAACCGCCGATTATCTCGGTCGACGTCAACTATCCCGGCGCGGCCGCCAATGTCGTGGAATCGCGGATCACCCAGATATTGGAAGATCGCATTGCCGGAGTCGAGGGCATCGAGATGATCCGCTCCTCGTCGCGCGACGGCCGTTCGGATATTACGGTGGAATTCTCCCCCGACCGCGATGTCGACGCAGCCGCCAATGACATCAGGGACCGGGTCTCCGGCGCGCTGGACAATCTGCCCGAGGAAGCCGATCCGCCGGAGATCAACAAGGTCGACGCCGATGCGCGGCCGTTCATGTGGCTGAACCTGACCGGCGAGGGCCGCGATCCCCTGTGGCTGGCCGACTATACCGACCGGGTGCTGGTCGACCGCTTTTCCTCGATCGACGGCGTCGCCAGGGTGCAGCCGAGCGGCGCCTCGCGGCCGGCGATCCGGATCTGGCTGGACCGCAAGACCATGGCCGCCAACTCCGTCTCGCCCAATGACATCGAAAACGCGCTGCGCCGCGAGAATGTCGAACTGCCGGCTGGCCGGGTGGAATCCTCCGACCTCAACCTCACCGTCCGCGTGGCCAGGGCCTATGGCAGCGTCGAGGATTTCCAGGCGCTGGTGATCCGCCGGACCCCGGATGGCGCCTTGCTGCGCCTAGGTGAACTGGCCCGGGTCGAACTGGGGCCGGAAGATGTCTACACCCATTTTCGGTCGAACGGACAGCCCGGCGTCGGCATGGGCATCATCCGCCAGTCGGGCGCCAACGAACTGCAGGTTGCCAATGACATCAAGGACCGGATCGAAAAGATTGCCCCCTTGCTGCCATCCGGCGTCGAGCTGGCCGTGAGCTATGACAGCAGCGTCTTCATCGCCAAGGCGATCGACAATGTCTGGCAAACGCTCGCCTTTGCCGCATTGCTGGTGATCGCTGTCATCTACCTGTTCCTCGGCTCGGTGCGCGCGACGATCATCCCGGCGGTCACCGTGCCGATCTCGCTGATCGGCACCTTTTTCGTGCTCTGGCTGCTCGGCCTGTCGATCAACCTGCTCACCCTGCTCGCGCTGGTGATGGCGATCGGCCTGGTGGTCGACGATGCGATCGTCGTGCTGGAGAATATCTACTCGCGGATCGAGCGCGGCGAGAGCCGGCTGATCTCCGCGTTCGAGGGCGCCCGGCAGGTCGGCTTTGCCGTCATCGCGACCACCGCGGTGGTGGTCGCGGTATTCGTGCCGCTGATGTTCCTGCCCGGCGAAACCGGGCTGCTTTTCCGCGAACTGGCGATCACGATGATTGTCGCGGTCAGCATTTCGACCTTTGTCGCGCTCACGCTGATTCCGGTGATGTGCTCGAAGATCCTCAAGAAGGGCGGCGGCGAAACCAGGCTCAGCCGCTATGTCGACGAAAAATTCCGGAAAACCAGCACCGGCTACGAAAGCATATTGTCGCGCTGGATCCGCCGCCCCCTGTTGCTTGGCGGCATCGCCTTCGGGCTGGCGGCGCTGTTCGCGCTGGTCGGGCTGCAAACGCTGAAAAGCGAGGTCGCGCCGCCGGAGGATACCGGCTTCATGTTCGGCAGCGCGTCGATTTCCGAAGGCGCCGGCTGGGACCGGCTGGTCAAGGTGATGCTGGACCTGGAAGAGATCGCGCTGCCCTATACCGAGGAAGACGGCCCGCTGCGCCGGGTCTTGTTCCGGGCACCGGGGTCCTTCGGACCGTCGGGGGACTTTTCTTCCGGCCGGATCATCATGTTCCTCAAGCCCTGGGAAGAACGCGACATGACCACGGCGGAAACCGTCTCCGCGCTCAATGCATCGTTTCGCGACTATCCGGCGGCGCGGGTATTTGTTTCGGGCGGCTCGACCATTGGCGGTCGCGGCGGCGAGGCGATCCGCTTCGTCATTGCCGGCGACAGCTACGAGGAACTGACCCGGGCGCGCGATGCGCTGTTCGTGGCCGCCGACGAATATCCCGGCATCGCCACGCTGGAATCGGACTATAAGGAAACCCGGCCGCAACTGGTGGTCAACGTCAACACGCTGCGCGCCGCCGATCTCGGCGTTTCGGTGCAGGAAATCGGCCGGACGCTGGAGACCATGATGGGCTCGCGCAACGTCGGCACCTATGTGGATCGCGGCGAGGAATATGACGTGATCATGCAGGCCGAGGCGGAGGACCGGGTGACGGCGGAAGATCTGGCCAACGTCTATGTCCGCGGCCGCGCGGACAATCTGGTGCCGCTGTCCGGGCTGGTGACCCTGACCAGCCGCGCCGAGCCCGGCGAGCTCAACCGGTTCAACAAGCTGCGGGCGATCACCCTCGAAGGGACGGTCGGCGAGGGCTATTCGCTGGGCGAAGCGCTGACCTTCCTCGAAACCGAAGCGGGATCGCTGCCCGAAGTAGTGGCGATAGGCTATGAAGGGGAAAGCCGGGCGCTGCGGCAGACCGGCGGCTCGATCTGGCTGATTCTCGGCTTCACGATCGTGCTGGTCTATCTGGTGCTGGCGGCGCAGTTCGAGAGTTTCGTCAGTCCGCTGATCATCATCCTCGGGGTGCCGCTCGCCGTCGGAGGCGGCATATTGGGCTTGACGGTGATGGGCGGGACGCTCAATCTCTACAGCCAGATCGGGTTGATCATGCTGGTCGGGCTGGCCGCGAAAAACGGCATATTGATCGTGGAATTTGCCAATCAGCTGCGCGACGAGGGACTGGAGTTTGAAGCCGCGATCCTCGAATCGGCCAAGCGCCGCTTCCGCCCGGTGCTGATGACTTCGATCGCCACCATCGCCGGCGCGGTGCCGCTGATGCTGGCGACCGGCGCCGGCGGCGCCAGCCGGGAAGCGATCGGTATCGTGATCGTCTGGGGTGTCGGCGTGTCGACCCTGTTGACCCTGGTGGTGATACCGGCCTTCTATTATCTGCTCGGCCGCCAGACCGGCAGTCCGCTTGCGGTCACCCGGCGGCTCAGGAAGCAGCAGCAGTCCCACGGCCAGGAAGCCCTGGATCAGGCCTAGAGTTTCAGGTCACCATCGCTGCCAGGGTGGCGATCCGGTCCGCTTCCTCGGCAGGCTTGTCCTTGCGGATCCGGTGGATTCGCGGGAAGCGCATGGCGAGGCCGGATTTGTGGCGCTTGCTCTCATGGATCGATTCAAACGCGACTTCCAGCACCAGCGACTTTTCGACCTCGCGCACCGGCCCGAACCGGTTCAGCGTATTCTGCCGGACGAAGCGATCGAGCCACTTCAGCTCCTCGTCGGTGAAACCGGAATAGGCCTTGCCGACCGGCAGCAGCTCGCCATCCTCGGTCCAGCAGCCGAATGTATAGTCGGAATAGAAGGACGCCCGCCGGCCGTTGCCGCGCTGCGCATACATCATCACGCAGTCGGCGTTGAGCGGGTCGCGCTTCCACTTGTACCAGTGGCCGGTGACCCGGCCGGCCAGATAGGGGCTGTCCCGCCGCTTCAGCATCACCCCCTCGATCGCTGCGTCGCGGGCACCGGCGCGCATCGTCTCCAGTGCGGCGAAATCGTCGACCTCGACCACCGCCGACAGGTCGAAATGGTCGGCATTCAGCGTTGGCACAAAGGCTTCCAGCCGCTGGCGCCGCTGATGCCAGGGCAGCAGCCGCAGGTCCACGTCGCCCTCCATCAGCAGGTCATAGACCCGGACAAAGGCGGGAAATTCCTGCCGCATCTTCTTGGGCACGGTCTTGCGGCCGAGCCGCTTCTGCAGCGCGTTGAAACTGGCCGCCTCGCCGCCCTGGTCGGTGCCGCGCACCAGCAGCTCGCCGTCGATCACGCCGTCGCGGTCAAACGCCTCGACCACATCGGGAAAGGCCGCGCTGATATCGTCGCCGCCGCGGCTGTAGAGCCGGGTCTCGCCGCCGAGATGCACCGCCTGCACGCGAATCCCGTCCCATTTCCACTCGACCGCATAGGCGCCGAGATCAAGGCTGTCGCCCTCGAACGGATGCGACAGCATGAAAGGCCGGAAGAAAGGCGTGGTCGACAGGTCGGGCCGCTTGCCGCCCTCCTCCGCCCAGCGGAACAGCGCTTCATAGGGCGGGTCGAGCGCGTGCCACAGCTCCTCGACATCGTCGATTCCCACCTCGAAAGCCTGCGCGAAGGCGGTTTTCGCCAGCCGCGCCGACACCCCGACCCGCATCCCGCCGAGCGCCAGCTTGAGCATCGCATAGCGGCTGTTCGCGTCCATGCTATCGAGCAGCGCGGCGACGACATCGGGCGCGGTGGCGCGGGTGGTGGCGGACAGCGCCTGCACCACCTCGTCGACGCTCGGGTCGCCCTGCTCCCGCTCCGGCGCGTCCGGCCAGACCAGCGCCACGGTTTCGGCGGTATCGCCGACATGATGGCGCGACAGGCGGAACAGTTCCGGGTCGATCCGGGTGCCGGCGAGATTGCGGACGGTGGCAGCCTTGACCGCCGGAAAATCGATACTGTCGGTCAGCGCGGCCAGCGCCCAGCCGCGATCCGGATCGGGCGTGGCGCGCAGATAGCTGGCGATCGCCGCCAGCTTGGCGTTGCGCGAGCGCGTGTAGATCAGGCTGTCGACGAGGGCGGCAAAGCGGCGCATCAGCCGTCGTCCCCGTCTTCGCGGCCGATCATCGCCAGCGCCCTTGCCCTGATCTGGTGCAGCTCGCACCAGCGCAGCAGGCCGTCCTCGCTGCCATGGGTGATCCAGGTCTCGCTCGGGGCCAGTTCGCGGATCGTGCCGGTCAGCTCGTCCCAGTCGGCGTGGTCGGAAATCACCAGCGGGATCTCGACCCCGCGCTGCCGCGCCCGTCCGCGCACCCGCATCCAGCCCGACGCCATGGCGGTGATCGGGTTCGGCAGCCGCCGGCTCCACTTGTCGGTCAGCGCCGACGGCGGACAGATGATGATCTGGCCGCGCATGTCCTCCTTGTCCGTGTCCATCACCAGACGCAGTTCGCCCAGCGACACGCCCAGCTCCTCGTACAGCTCGCACATCCGCACCATGGCGCCGTGCAGATAGATCGGCTTGTCCCAGCCGGCGCGGCGCAGCTCGGCGATCACCCGCTGCGCCTTGCCCAGCGCATAGGCGCCGACCAGCAGGCAATGGTCCGGCTCGGCTTCCAGCCGGGCAAAGATCTTGTCGATCTCGCCGGCGATCGGCGGATGCCTGAACACCGGCAGGCCGAAGGTCGCCTCGGTGATGAAGATATCGCAGGGCACCGGCTCGAACGGCGCGCAGGTCGGATCGGGACGGCGCTTGAAATCGCCGGTCACCACTACCCGCTCGCCCTGATATTCCATCAAGACCTGCGCCGACCCCAGCACATGGCCGGCCGAATGCAGGCTGAAATTCACCCCGCCGCGCTCGAACCCCTCGCCATAGCCGAGCGGTGTCCCCGCCTCGGTGCCATAGCGCAAGCCCATGATTGCCAGCGTCTCCGGCGTCGCCCAGACATCGCCATGGCCGCCGCGCGCATGATCGGCATGGCCATGGGTCACCACCGCCTGTTTCTTCGGCACCGAGGGATCGATCCAGATATCCGCCGGCCGCACGTAAATGCCCTGCGGATGCGGCTCGATCCAGTGTTTCGCTTTCGCCATCATGGGATAGCGTATTGGCTGGGGAAAGGTTCCGGTCAAACGGAAAGAGGGAGCGAGTGATAGGGCCATAAAAGCCCCTCCTTTTTAAAGGAGGGGTTGGGGTGGTTTCTCTCGTCTGATCACTGCCGCCTTGATTACCGCCGAGCATCAACCCAGCCCCTTCGCTAACGCGAGCGATGCTGCGCATCGCCACCACCCCCATCCCCTCCTCTGAAGAGGAGGGGCTAAACTGCGTTTCTGCAAAGCGGGACAATCGCGAAACACAGCATGTGAAGCCAATGTGATATTTTCTCTAGACGTGTCACATTGTGGTGTGATAGAAAATTCCTAATATCACATTGAAAAGGCCGAGTCCCATGAGCAAAATCCTGATCGAGCAACTGATCGAACTGATCGAGTCCGGCAAGGAAACCCGCGCCGGCCTGGCCCGCGCCGCCGGTCTGCACGCCAACAGCCTGCGCAGTCTCGGCCAGGAAGACTGGAACCCGACCGCGGAAACGCTCGGCAAGCTGGAATCCTATCTCGCACGCGGCGGCAGCGGCGTGATGGCGACGGCGGAGGAGATCATCAACGAGGCGCGCAACGGCCGCATGTATATCCTGGTCGACGACGAGGACCGGGAGAATGAGGGCGACCTGATCATCCCGGCGCAGATGGCGACCCCCGACGCGATCAACTTCATGGCCAAATATGGCCGCGGCCTGATCTGCCTGGCGATGACCCGCGACCGGGTCGAGGAACTGGGTCTCGACATGATGAGCCAGAACAACCGCGGCGCCTATGAAACCGCCTTCACCACCTCGATCGAGGCGCGCGACGGCGTCACCACCGGGATCAGCGCCGCCGACCGGGCGCGCACCGTGGCGGTGGCAATCGACCGCACCCGCGGCAAGGACGAGATCGTCACCCCCGGCCATATCTTCCCGCTGCAGGCGCGCAACGGCGGCGTGCTGGTC
>Ga0209643_1002320_pt1 | contig 12713 bp, 13 predicted proteins | sample AutmiccBRH37_all_FD_187383 | JGI IMG/M metagenome (GOLD analysis project Ga0209643, IMG submission 187383) | Deep subsurface microbial communities from Mt. Terri, Switzerland - Autotrophic microbial communities BRH/37_all (SPAdes) (version 2) | ecosystem: Environmental > Aquatic > Deep... | reverse complement strand
ATGCTCAACGTACAAGGAGTACGCCTCCGCTTGAAACCTTGCCGCGCCTTGCATCTGGAGCTTTTTGAACAGCCTCCGGTTGTAGTCGAATAAGTACTTTGTTGACCTCTTAATATAGTTTTGCAACTGTCTCTAAACTCGGTCGCCAACGGAATGCCGACCATTTTGGAGGTGGGAGGCCAGAGGATAGAGGTTAGAAAACTTGTAGGAAATGACCTCAGAGCCATTTCTAGCTTAATCCGACTTCCGACTTCCAACATCTAACCTCCAAATTCGTAGGCTCGGTCGTTAAGAGACAGTAGCAGCCTCCGGTAAATTCCGCCCAGAACCAAAAATCACTCCCCCTCACTGCATGTCGCTGTGGGGTCGCTTGAGGGTCGCTTTTAAGGCAGCCTGTCACAATTCTGGCTCCTGGCTTCTGGCTTCTGGATTCCGCCGTCTGCAAGACGGCACCGCCGGCAAGGCGGTTATTTTTATCCTCCTTTTTGCCTTGGACATTATGGAACCTGCGGGTGTGAAATTTTTTTAAAACAATCCTGGAATAATATGGTTAATTTCACAGAGGGTGCCTTCAATTTATACAATCCGGTCATGGCAGGTTTTTAACGCTGATTAAGCTCAGGCCTTGCGGGGGGTGGTTTAGCGGTTGTGGCCAGTCAGGGGCTGTATGATAATCGGTCAGTGGTGACAAAAAAACCGTCAGGCGGTGATTGCTCGATCCCGGAAAGCCAGTGAAATTGTACTGTATGGAACTTTTTTAGTGGCATCTGCTTTGCACAATAAGGTTCACAAAGAGGGAGGGGGTGCTGCCGGGGGTATTAAACCAGTTTAAATGGAAGAGGAGGGTTATTAATGGCTAAAGAGACAGAATCAGCCGGTAAGTCCCTTGAGCTGGAGCGGCGCCAGTATGATGCAATAAAAAAAGAGAGAAATGAAACGGCTATAACCGGTATAATCAAGGGATTTTTCTACCTGTCCCTGGCAGGGGTAGTGTATTTTCTAGTGTTTTTCAACGCCAATAAGCTCACTGGACTTCTCACCGCAAAGAATTTTTTCGCGCCCCTCATTTCGATGTCCATAGTTGTGTTGGTGGCGTACCTTCTGGGAACCGGAATTAACAAGCTGATTAAAAACACCCTTGAGCAGGCGTTGGAATCACAGAAAATGAGGGAGGAGTGAGATTATGGCGGGAGCGGTGGAAATACCGGCGGCAGTTGAGGCCATAAAATTTGTTGCCATGACCCCTAAAATGGGGTTGTCCCTGGTGGCCATAGGCTTTGTAGGAGGCCTGTTGAGTGGTTTTCTGGGATCGGGGGGGGCTTTTATCATGACCCCGGCCATGATGAGCCTGGGCATACCCGGAATAATGGCGGTGGCCGCAAATATTACGCACAAGTTCGGTAAGGCCATAATGGGTTCCAAGAAGCACGGGGAGTTTGGTAATGTTGACAAGAAAATGGGTTTTGTAATGTTTATAGCCCTGCTTGCCGGAGTTCAGGTGGCTGTGATTTTAAACAAGGGAGTGTTTCAAAAATTAGGTCAGGCTGGCTCAAATCTGTATATCAGCCTTTTGTTCGTGGCAATATTAACCTGGGTGACACTTTTTATGTACAGGGATATACTGCGCATCCGCCGGGGTGGTTCGAATATCGAATCTGATGGCGGACTGGCCAAAAAAATAAGGGAGTTCAACATTCCGCCAATGATCCACTTTAAGGTGGCCAATGTCAAAACTTCACTTTGGCTGGCCCTGCTGGTGGGATTTGCCACAGGATTTCTGGCCGGGTCCATCGGGGTGGGCGGATTTATCGGAGTTCCAGCCATGATTTACCTGCTGGGGGTTCCAACCTACGTGGCTGCGGGGACAGAGCTGTTTTTGGCTATTTTTTCCGGGGCCCAGGGGGCATTCCTGTACTCCCTGTACGGTTACGTGGACCTGAGAATAGCGCTGTTTCTCTACCTGGGGTCCATCCTGGGGGTGTATATCGGGGCCGTGGGCACCAGGGTGGTGAGGGGATACCAGATTAAGCTGGTGATGACCTCGGTTATAGCAATGGTGGCCTTAAGCCGGGTGGTTATTGTTCCCAAGTATCTGGGTGAACTGGGAATACTGTCTCTTTCCAGCAGTGCGGCTGTTGCTGTGGATCTGATCAGCAATGTGTTTTTATTCGGGAGCGGCTTGCTGGGAGCCAGTATCATATTATTCTGGATGTGGCAGGCGCTGCGTAAGGCCAGGAGCGAGAGGACCCTGGAGGAAAGTGTCGCAGTTAAGGTGTAGACGCCCGCATGTATATGGAGGGGGGTCTGGTTTTGAGAAACAAGGCGGCCAAATTCCATCTCTGGATGGAAAAAAATTTTCAAGATCCTTTTTTAAAGGCTGAAATGGAAAGGGCCCGGACAATGGAAAAGAGGAACGGTGCTTCTGCGGGGGTTTGTTTTGTAACTGCGGTTGGTTTGGTGGCGATGGTTTGCTGGATTGCTGCCACTGCCCTGAGATAGGCTGCAGGGGGTTCAACTGGAAAAGTTTTACCGGATCTTTGTATGAAAATTTTAAAGCAGAGGCGGTTTCGAGCCGCCTCTGAAAAGGCTTTGCAAGGGGTGGGTAATACCTTGGGCAGTAGTAATTTTTTCGATTCGTTTGAATTGTACAAGAAAAGATACTTGCAGCAGGAAAACACTTATGAAAACAAGAAAGCGTTGGATCTTTTTGAAAAATGGCTTAAGGTAAATTCAAAGCTAGTGCAGTTTAGAGTCAGGGAAAAAAATAAAAAAATAGACCTGGGCAATCTTTTTTCCGGCATCATTGACGAGGCTAGGGTAGCTCTGTCCGGCAAGGGCATACAAATAAGCAGCATATCCCTGGGATTGAAGGAATCGTCAAAATGCATCAGCGTATTCAAAGATAAAACCATATATTACAGGCTTAGCCGCACCTGCCCCAGAAAGGGCTCGTACGGCGGAATGGAAATGCTGGTGATTGAGTTGATCATGGATGGGAATAAAAACAATGTTTTTGTTCCTCTCCTCAAGCATATTGATGCATTGGAAAGCCGGCTCGGCGAAAAAATAGAGAGAGAAGGCGCCAAGGTTGAGGCTACCGGCAAATACAGGTTTAAGTTGTTTTTTCCCTTCGAATACGACGAATCAGCGGTGGCTGTCAGGAAATTTGCTGAAGTGCTATCGAATTTCATATACCATACAAGGAAAGAATTAATTAAGCTGGATGTTACATGATTGCTGCAATGTTTAAGATAAACCAAATACTGGCATACCTGACAACAAGTGCGCGATTTAATGGACTTGGGGCCAGGGGGCCATTTTTCTGCGGACCATGGTGTATTATTGCACAAAGCCAAGGCGTCAGTTTGTTTTTTATTTCTTTACTGTGATTACGCCCGGTTATATAATATAAATAAGGCTGTGGAAAGTAGTAGGCTTAAAAATGATTTACATGAAAAACATAAGTTTTGGCAACAGGATTTTGCTTCTTATACTGCTGATATTGCTAATAACTCTTTTATTATCGGCGTACCTTCTTCATATCATAAAAAACAGTGAATTGTCACTGCTGAGGAGCCAGGAGGCAAGGCTTGAGCAGGCGGCATTCCTGTTTGACCAGAGTATTCACGGGGATCTGGAAAAATACATCAAAGACCGGGCAACCCAGGATGGCAGCCGGTCAGAAAAGGTGCATACCCTTGGACAGCTGATCAACGAAAAAATACTTTCGGTGGAAGAGGAATATCCTGGCATACACCTGGGGCTGTATTCTTATGAACTGGATGTTTTCTACGACGGTACCCAGAGGTTCGATGAGAATTTTTCCCTTAGACGTAAGAAGGCCTTTGAGGAGGTCATGAATACCAAAAAGCCGGTTATCCAGAACCTTGGGCCCGAAGAGGGAGGCATTGTGGAGATATACCGCCCTCTGGTGCGGGACGGCAAGCCCGAGGGAGTTATCAGATCGGCCCAATACCTTGCCGAAACGGGGTATTACGGTAAAAGAAAAGAAATAGAAACGGTGGTTTATGTTATTATTGGCGCAGTGCTGTTCACGGGCATCGGGGGGGCAATGGTTCTTTTCAGGCAGTTTGTGTCACAGGTTCAGAATATCAAGGCCGGTGTCAGGAGGCTTGAGGACAACCTGAACGATACACTGCCCCCGGCCCCCGGTGAACTGGGGGAAATAGTCAAGGCCATAAACGGCCTGGCCCTGAAGATATCCTGCCTTAACCTTTATAATGAAACCATGCTGGCCTCCATTGACGATGCCATTGTGGTGGCGGACAACGGGGGCCGGGTGGTAATAGCCAACAATATGGCGGAAAAGATGTTTGGTATGGCTGAAAAAACTAAAAATGCAGATTATGAGGAGATATTGCCCGGGGAATCCCCCTTTGTGGGACTGATGCGGGACACCCTTTCCAGGAATATCAACTATAAGGACTTGCAGGTTGAGTGGTTGAACGGGGGCCACAACGCCCACCATTTACTTGTAAGCACTTCCACACTGGCAGACGGCAGGGGGGATATTATCGGCGCAGTGCTTACCTGCCGGGACATTACCGAGAGGATAAGGCTGGAGGAAAGAGTTCGCCGGCAGGAGCGGCTGGCCTCCCTGGGCAAGCTGGTTGCCGGGGTGGCCCACGAGATCAGAAATCCCCTTACCTCCATAAGTTGTTATATACAGCACTGGCAGAATCAAAACAAGCCAAATCCCAGAGCCCTGGCTACAATGTACCGGGAGGTGGCGCGGCTTGATTCAATAGTTAATCAGTTGCTCTATTTTGCCAAGCCGGCCGAGGCAAGATTCAGCTTTAATGATATAAATGTCATGGTGGAGAACGTAACTGACTTTTTTAAAGAACTCCATCAGGGCAGGAACAGCCTGATAAAGGATCTGAGGCCGGGATTGCCCGGGGTATGGGCGGATACCGAACAGTTGGAGAGGGTAATAGTGAATATTATGTTCAACGCACTGCAGGCGCTTCCGGAGGAAGGAATAATAAAAATATGCACCGGCACCGGTCCTGGGGACGATACCGTGATGGTTTCAGTCGCCGATAACGGCTGTGGCATTCCCCAGGAGAATTTAATGCACCTCTTTGATCCCTTTTTCTCCACCCGTCCCAAGGGCACCGGTTTGGGGCTGGCCATAGTCCACGAAATCATACAGGTGCACGGTGGCAATATCGAGGTTGAGAGCGAGGTGGGCAAGGGTACCAAGGTGACTTTCTATCTTAAAACAAGGGAGGATGTTTAATGTTGTCCAATCTTGTTCTTGTGGCCGATGATGAGACAGGCGTCAGGGAAGCGCTGAAGGATATCCTTGAGGACAGTGGGTACAGTGTTCAGTTGGCTTCCAATGGAAAAGAATGCATTGACAAGATCGAGTCCATTCAGCCCGACGCCGTTCTCCTGGATGTCAGGATGCCCGAAATGGACGGCATCAGGGTTCTGGAGGCGGTCAACAAGAGGGGTAAGAATGTTCCCATTATTTTGATCACGGCTTACGGATCCACAGAAACCACCATTGAGGCCATGAAGTTAGGGGCCTTCGATTATCTGATGAAGCCCCTTAATGTGGGAGAAATATTGGAGACTGTGGGTAAGGCTGTTGAAATAAAGGAATTGATGGATCGTTCGGTAAGTCAGCGGGGGGACGGGGAAGAGGTTGATTCCTATGCCATGATTGGTCTGTCCGGAGCTATGCAGAGTGTTTACAAGACAATAGGCCGGGTGGCCAATACCAATGCCACGGTATCCATTCGCGGGGAGAGCGGGACGGGTAAAGAATTGGTGGCCAGGTCCATTCATAAAAACAGTGTCAGGTGTGACAGGCCCTTTATAAAGATAAACTGTGCCTCCTTACCGGAAAACCTGTTGGAGAGTGAACTTTTCGGGCATGAAAAGGGCGCCTTTACCGGGGCTGTGTCCCATAAGCCGGGTAAGTTTGAACTGGCTAACCGGGGGACAGTATTTCTTGATGAACTGGGTGAGATGTCTCTGAATACCCAGACAAAGCTTCTGAGGGTGCTGCAGGAAAGAGAATTCGAAAGGGTTGGGGGCACTGATACCCTACGGGTTGATGTCCGTATTATTTGCGCTACCAACAGGGATCTGGAAAAATCAATTCAGGAGGGGAATTTCCGGGAGGATTTGTTTTACCGCCTGAACGTGGTTGAAATCGTGATGCCTCCCCTCCGGGAGAGAAAGGCCGATATACCCGATTTGATAAAGCATATCATAAGGTATTGCAACCGGGAGTACAAAAAAGCAATAACCGGCTTTTCGGGTGAAGCCATGGATCTTCTGAAAAGCTACGACTGGCCGGGAAATATCAGGGAGCTGAAAAATGTATGCGAAAGGGCCGTTTTAATGTCCAGCGGTCCATTGCTGACAGTCCTGGACCTGCCGGTAAATTTGCAAAAAAAATCCCGTAGTGTCAGTTGGTTAAATGAAATCCCGGGAGGTTCCCTGAAGGAGATTGTGGCAGAGGTTGAAAAGGAAGTAATATTGAGATCCCTTGAAGAAAACAACTGGAACAGATCGGCAGCGGCCCAGTCACTCAAGATGAACAGGAGCACCCTCTACGCCAAGATGAAAGAGCTGGGCATAATTGAATAATTTTTGGAGCCGTAAGGGGGCGCCGGCATGTCACGGGTACTTAGGGTAAAAAATGTCATGGTGCCAATTGGAGAATACCCGGTTATACGCGAAGATGCGGTGGTGGCCGAGGCCCTTTGCGCCCTGGGCGGCAGTTTTCATGAAAGGGGCGGGACATGGTATGGTTTTCAGTCCCTGCTGGTGCTGAGCAACAGGAATCGGTTGATAGGAATTCTCACTTTGCGGGGGCTTCTGAAGGCGTTTGAAAAAAGGGCGGTTTACGATCATCTGCTCAAGGGGGATCCCGAGGGGCTTATGTTTGTAAAGCCCTTCCGCGGCGGCCTGGAAATTACCGTCAGGGATATTATGAGGCCCCTCAGGCTTATTACCATTGGTCAGGACAGCAGCATACTGGAGGCCATTAAGATTGTCTGCAGGAAGAAGGTGAATTCCCTGCCTGTGATGGATGGCAAGAGGTTGGTGGGAATAGTGCGCACCATTGATCTTTTCTGGTCGGTGGGAGAGTTGTTGGAGTCTCATTCCGGGGGGGAGTGATGCAGTTGTATGGAAAGACTGCGGAAGACATCATGGTGGCCATAGGCGACTATGCCGCCATTACTGAGGACGCCACCATTTTTGAGGCTATAAAGGTGCTGCGCCAGACCTTTCACAGGGACAAAAAGGCATGGTACGGCCACCGCAGCGCAGTGGTGCTGGACAGTAAGGGCAACCTCACCGGAATACTGACTCTCCGGGGCTTACTAAAGGCTGCCGGCTTTCGGGAATTGGATGAAGATGCGGGTATAAAATCAGAGTCCTGGGGCTGGTATTATACCAGCGGGCTTAGGGAAGAAATGAATATAAAGGTTAGGGATGTTATGAGGCCCATCGCCCTTGCCACTGTAAAGTCCGAAACCCCGGTGTCGGATGTTGCGCTGGCTTTATTAAAACATCAGGTTAATTCGCTGCCTGTTTTGAGAAGAGGAGAGTTGGTTGGTATAGTGAGAACCATAGATATTTTTCTTGTGATGGGAGATTTTTTCCGATAAATAAGTGCATTACACCTGCAGCCCGGTTTGCGGCGGCAGGTGTTTTTAGTTTTAAAATATTTTTTAAGATGCAGGAGAAAAAATAAAAACGTAGAAAAGTTGTACAAAAAACGTAGTCAAAATGTGGATAATGTGTTCTAATAAGAATATGGTCATGATGTTTCCATGGGTGATGGAATGAAGATAGAGATTCGCGGTGTGGAAAAACTTAGCTTCCGGGAGCGTCAGGTAGTGGTTCTTAAGGAAACGGGAGTGTCCAACGATCAGGTGGCAAAACGCCTGGGCGTAAGCGCCAGTACGGTGGCCACCCTTTTAAACAGAGCCAGGGGCAAGGGCTATGAGGTTGTTATTGTCGTTCCGGGGGGCAGTCTTGGCGTTTATGGATTTGAAGATGAGGAGAATAGTTAATGGGTATTTCTCCTAAAGTTAGTTATTTTCCCGGTCAGGAGCGGGAAAAAAGAAATCAAAAGAAACGCCGTATTTTTAAACCGGGAAAAAAACTTCCGGCAATTATTGCGGGTTTTTTATTATTTTATCTATTAATTTCTTTTTTTGCACATTTTCATAAACTTTATGCCCTCCAGGGGGATATTAAGGAAATTGAGCGCCAAGTTGGAGAATTAAAGACAAAAAATGAAGAGTTAAGAAAACAATTAAAACAGGTACAATCTGACTCATACATAGAACAGACGGCCAGGGAAAAGCTGGGGCTTGTAAAACCCGGGGAAACAAGGATTGTGCCGGTTCCCGGAACAGATGGCGCAAATAATTAAATTTCCGCTGATTATATATCCAGAGGTGGGGCCAAAAAGTTACCTTGACACTTTTGAGGCTATTTGCATATAATTATAACAGTGGTTTTTGATGCAAAAGGGAGGATAAAAGACAAATCATGCCGGTGGAATTGGGCAGCGTGCTAGAGGGTGCGGTTGCAGGTATTACCAACTTTGGGGCTTTTGTGCAGCTCCCTGGAGGGGAAACCGGACTTGTTCACATTTCTGAAATTGCCGAGGTATATGTCAGAGACATTAAAGATTTCCTGAAGCCAAACGATAGGGTTTTGGTAAAGGTTATTTCGGTTGATGCAAAGGGGAAAATCGGTCTCTCCATCAAGCAGGCCAAGCCGGCGCCGGTGGAACACAAGGCTCCCCCCCCCCGTAAAAAACCACAGGGATCATTCGAGGACAGATTGGCGCGTTTCATGAAAGATAGTGAAGAGCGGCTTCAAACTTTGCGCCGTAGTACAGATGCAAAAAGAGGCGGTCGGGGAGGTCCCGGGCGCAAATCCGAGTGATTGCCGATAAATGTATCTTTTTGGCTTATAAATCGCTGGGAAATAGAGCATTCCACCCGGAGTGCTTTTATTTTTGTATTCATGAAAGGAGAAGTCAACTTGGCCCGTATTGCGGTAATCGATATAGGAACCAATTCAACCCGTCTTCTGGTGGCCGAGGTTTCGGAAGCCGGCGGGATCATTCCACTGCACTCCTTTCTTAGAACAACCCGGCTGGGAGAGGGAATTGAGGGTGGGGTGCTCCTGGGAGGCCCTGTTGCCCGTACGGTGGAAGCCTTGTTGGAGATGAAGGCCGAGGCCCGCGCCAGATCATCCTCCGCGATTGTGGCGGTGGCCACCAGCGCAGTCAGGGATGCAGACAACAGGGACTGGTTCCTTGAAGAGGCGTTTCGTAAGACAGGAATAAAAGTCCGGGTTCTAGCCGGGACCGAGGAGGCCTTTTACAGTTACCTGGGTGTGGCCGGGGAGTTCGGGGAAGATTTGAAGTCCACGGTAATAGTGGATATAGGCGGGGGAAGCACCGAGTTCACCTGGAAGATTGACGGGGGTGTAATGTGCCGCAGCGTTAACGCCGGGGCTGTCAGGATGACCGAGGGGGGGCATGGCGACCCCATGATAAAAAAAATAATGAGGGAAGCCCTGGACGAGGTAAGCCGGGGGAACCCCGGGAAATTGACAGGGGTGGGCGGCACTGTCACCACCCTGGCCGCCATGGATATGGGTTTAACGCAATATGACCGATCCCTGGTTCATGGATATACCCTCACCGGGATTAGGGTGGGAAAACTGCTGGAGAAGCTGGTGAGGGCCGGCCCTGAGGGCAAAAAGAGCATACCCGGGCTTCAGCCGGCCAGGGCTGACATAATAGAGGCCGGGGTGCGCATACTCCTCATTATTATGAGATTTCTGGAAATTGACACCATCACAGTTTCAGAAGCCGATCTGATGTACGGTCTGGCCATTGAGGCGGCAAAGGCTGTCGAAAGAAAAAGTGTTAATGCTAACCAAAAATGACAATTATTACTCGCCTTCTGTACTATAATTGACAATACAACAATTGGACAGGGGTGAGTTTTTCTTTGCCTGATAGAACGGATGTATATCCTTACAAGCGTAGCTGCAACCCTTTTTATTACCGGACTGCGGGCGCAAGGCGCAAGTCTGCCCCCAAAGGGCTGCCGCAGACCATTGCCGGAATGTTCAGCCCGGGGATAATACTGGCCGGAACTGCGGCTTTTTTTGTGGGGCGGGCCGTTCTCCTGGGAGAGCTGGCGCCTTTTGCAGCCGCCTATGCTGCGGCCACGGCCATGGTCTTTGGAAGATGGGGCATTGTGGTAATAATACTTCTATGTGGAGGAGTGGCTACCATTGCCGATGGATACCGCCTGGCATCCCTTTTGGCCGTGGTCACGCTGTCTTTTTTAGCGGTGCAGGCCGTGCCTCCCAGGTACTCCGGGCGCTGGCCGGTAATACCGGTGATCATTTTAGGTCTTACTATAAGTGTAAAGTCCGCTTTTTCCGCCTTTACCGGATCCACACCCTATGATTACATCAGCATTCTTTTTGAGGGAGTCTTTGCCGCCTTCCTTACCCCGGTCTGCATTTCCGCTTTTTCTTCGGTGAAAAAAATAAACGGGATAAAAAAACTCAGCGCTGAGGAGGCGGTGTGTCTGCTGGTGCTTACCGCCGGGATTATCGCAGGTACGGGGGATCTGCATGTATGGTATATCTCAGCCAAGGGATTATTGAGCAGGACCATAATACTTCTGGCCTCCTTGGCGGGAGGGGTGGGACTGGGCGCTGCGGCCGGGGCCGTGGTGGGGATCATCCCCGGGCTGTCATATACTGTTGCACCCTATCTTGTGGGGGCTTACTCATTTTCAGGAGTGCTGGCAGGCCTGGGCAATGTACTGGGGAAAATGGGGGTTTCACTATTCTTTCTTGCCTCAAACATAATCATGTCGGTTTATTTTAATAACTTTGAAAGCATGGAATCTGTCATTGCTGAAACCTGCCTGGCCTGCCTGGTCTTTTTGCTGGTGCCGGAAAAACTGGTGCGGGGAATTGCCACCGCCGTCGTCAGGGAAGCGGTGGCACCAAAGCCCGATAACAGCCGCGAGGCGCAAAGGGATGGCTTTAGGGAAAAACTAAGGGAATATTCGTCTATCTTCCGGGAAATATCCAGGGTTTTTGGTGAGACTACGGTTTTATCAGAAAAAAAGGATAATGAAAAGGGCATAAAGCAGTTGATGACAGAGATAGGCAAAAAGGTATGCAGTGACTGTGGAATGCACCGCGTGTGCTGGGACAAGGAGTATTACAAAACCTATCAGTATATGCTGGACATGTTTGCCCTGACCGAGGTGTGCGGACGCGTTAAAGTCAGCGACATTCCTGAAGAGCTAAAGGTCCGCTGCGCCCGGCCCAGAGAGCTGACCATAACAGCCACCTGCCTTTACGAGGCCTTTAAGGTGGATAGGTACTGGAGCAAAAAATTCTACACTGGAAAGGCGCTGGTGGGGGATCAGTTGAGGGGGATGGCCGGTGTCATTGAAAGTCTGGCCGAAGAATTAAATTTTGGACAAAAAGACGGTGGGCATTCGGATGCCACCCTGAAGCAGAAGCTAAGGCAACTGGGGCTGCCGGTAAAAGACATTAGAATTGCTGAAACCGCTGGAAGACCCGAAATGCTGGTTACCATGAAATCCTGCAGGGGGGACCTGGACTGCCGTTACAGGGTTGCCCCGGTGGTCTCCGAACTGATGGGGCAGCTTTTTTCGGTTACCGGCTGTGTTTGTGATGGGCAGCAAAGGGAAGGGATTTGCAGGTTTCGCCTGTATCAGGGGCTCCACTACAGGGTGGAGGTGGGCGCCGCCTGGGCTGGAAAGGACGGCAGCCCGGTCTCCGGGGATGTTTATGATTTTATGCAGCTCAGGGAAGGAAAGTTTGCAGCCGTTCTCAGTGACGGCATGGGGTGCGGAGAGGACGCCGCCAGAGAGAGCGTTTCAGCCGTTGCTCTGATCAGGAGGATGCTGGAAGCCGGGCTGGACACCGAAGTGGCCATTAAGTGCGTCAATTCTGTGCAGGCCCTGAAAAAACCGGAGGAAACCTTTGCCACTGTAGATATGGCCATAATAAATCTGTACAGCGGGCAGGGGGAATTCATTAAAATTGCAGCTCCCCCAACCTATCTGATACGCGGGGGGAGGCTTCGGACCATCCGGTCCAGTTCTCTGCCGGTGGGTATTCTCAGTGAAATCGACATAAGTGTAACCGAAAAAAAATTAGCTTCCGGGGATGTCATCGTTATGCTTACCGATGGAATACTGGCTTCCCGCCATGGTCACCAGGACAGGGAGGAATGGATTTCCGGGGTGCTTAAGGAGCTAAACGGGCTGGATCCGAAGGAAATGGCTGGGCTGCTGTTAAAGCTGGCCCAGACCGGCGGCGGGGATGATGAAGATATACCGGATGACATGGCGGTGGTGGTTATCAGGGTGGAAAAGGAAAAAGTGGTGGAAATTTCCCGATAACTGTCGAAATTAATTCTCATCCGTCTGTGGCGCCGCATTGGCGTCATGTTTGTCTGGCTTCTGGCTTCCCGCAGCCCGCAGGGCTGCTTTTTTATCGTTCAGACTTTTTAGACACAATAATACACTTTTTAGACAGCGTCCGGCACTTTATAGTCATGTCCTGCAGGAAAATGACATTTGTCGCAATATACACCTTATATACGAAAGTGACGAGGATCCCGGGGACACGAT
>Ga0209643_1002317_pt1 | contig 12740 bp, 8 predicted proteins | sample AutmiccBRH37_all_FD_187383 | JGI IMG/M metagenome (GOLD analysis project Ga0209643, IMG submission 187383) | Deep subsurface microbial communities from Mt. Terri, Switzerland - Autotrophic microbial communities BRH/37_all (SPAdes) (version 2) | ecosystem: Environmental > Aquatic > Deep subsurface... | reverse complement strand
CCGTGACCACTGCCGTCATCGCCGCGGGCCTGACCCGCATGTTCTTCGATGTTCCCGCTCAGCGCATTGCCATCGTCGTGTTGATGGCGGTGCTGATCGCCTCCCGGGCGGCCACCGCCATCGGCCTGTGGATGTCGAAAGTGCCGCGCCAGAGCTTCGAATCCATCACTGGCCGCGACATGTTCACCCGGGCCCCGGGGCAACCCGAGGACACCCTGACGCCCGTGGAGTCAGCGGGCCATGATGTGACGTTGCGCGGCGAACAGGTCGCCGAGGTGGCGCGCCGATCCAACCGGGTGCTCACCGGCACCCTGCTGGGCATCGCCGTGGTGCAGCTGGCGGCGTCGTGGTGGGCCGTCGACCCGGGTTCGGGCTCGCAGTGGCCGTCGATCGTGGTCGTCGTGGTCACCGCCTTGTGCCTGATCTTGCGGGCTCGCGGGCTGCGGCACCGCCGCCATGCGGTGGCCATCGTCAGCGGGTCGGCACTGTCGTTGATGGCGATTCCGCTCCACTACGGCCTCAGTGCACCCGCCTCGGCGACGGTCGCGGTGGTGGTGTCGGCTGCCGCGGTGCTCGCGGTGGCGGTGGCCGGGCTGCTGGCCGGGGCGGTCATTCCCTCGCGCAGCTTCTCTGAACCCGTCCGGCAGGTCGTGGAGTGGCTGGAGTACCTCGGGTATGCCCTCATCGTGCCGTTCGCCGCGTGGGCGATCGGTCTGCTGCAGTACATCAGGTTGCACTGATGCGAGGTAGAAGTGTGGCGGCCGGGCTGGCCGCATTCGGGCTGCTCGCCGCCAACGTGCTGGCGCCGCCGGCTGCGCTGGCGGTTGCCCCGCCGGTCATCGACCCAGGCGCGCTGCCGCCCGACGAGACTCCGGGCCCGCCCCAGGAGATGCGGCAAACCAAGGCGTGTGTCTCTCCAGTGGTGGTGGGCGATCCCAATGTGGCGCAGCCTGATCCGGGCAACACTATGCTCAACATCGAGCAGGCCTGGCAGTACTCGACCGGCGCCGGAGTCACCGTGGCCATCATCGACACCGGCGTCACCCCCAACCCGCGGTTCCCGCGGCTGTTTCCCGGCGGTGATTTCGTGCAGGGGCTACCCGACGGCGGGCTGACCGACTGCGAAAGCCACGGCACGATTGTCGCCTCGATCATCGGCGCCGCCCCGGCCAACCCGGCCGATCGCCCCACGCCGCGTCCTGCGGGCGCGGGCGCGCCTCCTCCACCGCCGGGCGTGCCGGCCAACCCGGCCCCGCCGGCGTTTCCGCCGCCTCCGCCGCCCCCGACGATCACGGTGACCGCGCCGGCACCCGAACCTGAACCGGCCCCACCGCCGCCGGCCGAGCCGCCGCCGCCACCCCCGCCTGCGGGCCCCCCGCCGGCGCAGGGGCCCGGAGACACCGGTGCCGCGCAGCCTTTGGTGCCGGGGCCGCCGCCGGCGGGACCGGACGGGGTTGTCGGCGTGGCCCCTGATGTCTCGCTGATTTCGATTCGGCAGTCCTCGACGGCGTTCACCCCGGCACGACCAGCCCCCGGTGACATTGAGGGTCAGCGCAAGGCCGGCGACATCGCGACCTTGGCCAAGGCGATTCGGCATGCCGCAGATCTGCCCGGCGTTCAGGTGATCAACGTGTCGCTGGCGTCGTGCATCAACGCCGCCGCCCCGGTCAACCAGGATGCCCTGGGCGCAGCGGTGCGCTACGCCGCGGTGGAAAAGGACATCGTGATCGTGGCCGCCGCCGGCAATCAGGGCGGCGGCGACCAGGGGCAGGACTGCGGACAGAACCCCGCGTTCAATGCGCTGGACCCCAACGATCCGCGGGACTGGGCTGGGGTGCGCACGATCGTGACTCCGGCGTGGTTCTCCGACTACGTGTTGACCGTCGGCGCGGTGACCCCCGAGGGGCTGCCGCTGCCGGATTCGATCAACGGCCCGTGGGTGTCGGTGGCCGCGCCGGGCTGGCGGATCATGGGCCTGTCGAACACCAACGGCGCGGCGGTCAACGCCCGACCGGACGAACCCGGCTTGGGTGCGGGTTTCTGGGGAACGAGCTTCTCGGCCGCCTACGTCAGCGGCGTGGTCGCGCTGGTGCGGGCCAAGTTCCCCTATCTCACCGCGGCCCAGGTGATGCGGCGCATCACCGAGACCGCCCACAATCCGGCCCGCGGGGTCGACAACCAGGTCGGCTACGGCGTGGTCGATCCGGTGGCGGCACTGACCTTCGATGTGCCGTTGGGCGATCCGAAGCCAGTCGAGCGGCTCAGCACCGACCTCTACGTGCCCCCGCCGCCGCCGGGACCGGATCATCGGCCGCGCAACAGCGCCCTGCTCGCCGGCGCCGCGGTCCTGCTGGTCGCCGCGGTCGCCGTGGCGGTCGTGGGCATGCGACGGAGGCTGCGATGAAGGCCCGGACCGTGGGCGTGCGCGCCGGTACACCGGTGGTGGTCGCGCTGGAAGTCGTTGCCCTGGTGGCGTTCATCGGTCTGCCGCCGGCGCGGTTTGGATGGTGGCCGGCAGCGGTGCTCACTGCGGTGGCGCTGCTGCTGCTGGTGCCCACCGTGCACCGCCGCAACGTACCGGGCTGGCTGGCGGCCGTGACGCGGTGGCGTCGTTCCCGGCGCGGCAAGTACCCGGCGGCGGCTGCGGCAGTGGATGTTCCCCACGGCAACATCGTGTGCGGTGTGCGCGTCGAGGCCTACGAAGCCCTCACGATGATCGAGGTGACCGGCAAGGCGTACTCGCTGACATTCCTGCGAGGCTCCACGGTGTCGCTGACCCGCAACGTGCTGCCGCTGGAGGTGCTGACCGAGCTGCTCGACCAGCCCGGCGGGATTCAGCTGGCACTTGACGTCGTGCCCGCAGGGCACCGGGTGCGGCGAGGCAACGAGTACCCCCCGCTGTACAGCACCCTGTTGGCCGACCGGCCCGCGGCCGGCCAGCGCACCATGCAGTTCGTGGTGCGTCTGGACATCCGAAACTCGTTGCCGGGCTTGCAGTATCGGCAATCGGTCGGGGCTGCGGCCGCCGCCGCCACCGAGCGAATCATCAATGCCCTGTTAGAGCGCGACATCCGCGCCACCGCCCTGACCGCCGCCGAGCTCGACACCGCGCTCGACCGGCTGGGGGCGCGGCTGCAGCCGGCGCCGGCGCCCCCAGTCGTCGAGGGCACCGACAGCCCGGCCGACCCGGTGCCATTTCGCTCCACCAGCCCAGCGCAGCGGCGCAGCAAGGTCAGCAACGAGGTCGGCTGGCGCACCATCAAGGGCCACCCCGGGTTTCTGACGACGTACTACTTCTCACCCGAGGACATCACCACCGCCTCACTGCATCAGATGTGGGCGCTGCGCAGCGACGAGGTGGTCCTGACACTGAGCTTGTTCAAACGCCGCTATGTGGAGGCTCCCGACGGCGATGGCCCGGTGATGATCGCGGCCACGGTGCGCACCAACGATCCACAGCCCCCGCAGCAGCCACCAACGCTGTATCTCAACACGTTGCCCGGTGACCAGTTTTCCGCCGCACTGCGGCCGGCCCCGACAGCGCGCCCGGGCCATCTCGACATCCCCGCGCGCCCGCTCGGGGAGGCGGGTGCGTTGGAGATCCCGATCGGCTCGACGGGCATTCTGGTGGGAGCTGCGCTGCGCGATGACCGCCGCTCAGACCCGCCGGTGCAGCGCGACGACCTCGTCATGCTGTCGCTGACCGATCCGCAGCAGGCCACCCGCATCGTCATGGACACCAGCGAGTATTACGTGCGCCAGCTGCTCATCCGCGCCGCCGCGGTGGGGGAGCGGATCGCCATCTATTCCAGCCAACCCAACCGGTGGGCGAGGTTGGCTCAACCCAATATCGCCGTGGTCGACCGCCGCCGGCCCGCGGAGTTCGTGCCCTCGATCACCGTCAACGACCGGCCCCTCGTTGCGCCGCCCACCGGCTTGTCGGCCACCGTGATCACGCTCGGGCGCGGCCAGCCCGGCGGCCAGCAACCCGACATCCACTTTCAGCAGATCTCCCGGGAAACGGTGCGGATCAGCACCGCTCACGACACCATCGAGGTCGCCATCGTGGCGTTCAACCAAGAACAGGCCTGGCTCGGCCTGTGAGTGCGCAGTGGGATCCCTGGGTGGATCGACGTCTTCTCAATGAACCGTCCCCGGTTTTGTGCGCACTTCCTTTGTTGGGAAGGATGGCGCGATGCCGAGCAAGTACGACGAGAACACCAAGGCCAGGGCGGTGCGGTTGGTCCGCGAGCACCGCGATGATTACGACTCGGAGTGGGCGGCGATGAAGGCGATCGCGGGCCGGCTGGGGATGAACGCGGAGACGCTGCGCAAGTGGGTTCGCCAGGCCGAGGTCGACGCCGGTGAGGCGGCAGGGATGTCCAGCGAGGAGAGCCGGGAGCTGCGGGAGCTACGCCCGCAAGACCAGGGAGCTTGAGGCCACGATCGAAATCCTCAAGGCCGCAACGACTTTCTTCGCGCGGGAGTGCGACCCGCTACACCGCTGATCTGTGCGTTCATCGACGAACACGAGGAGCGGTTCGGGGTCGTACCGATCTGCCGCGCCCTGGGGATCCAGGGCGTGGCGATCGCCCCGCGCACCTACTGGGCACACCGCTCGTCGGCACCATCAAAACGGGCCCTGTGGGACACCACGATCACCGAGATCCTGGCCGGCTACTACGAACCCGACGCCGACGGGAAACGCCCGCCGGAGAGCCTGTACGGCAGCCTGAAGATGTGGGCGCACCTGCAACGTCAGGGCATCCCGGTGGCGCGGCGCACGGTGGAACGGATCATGCGCCACAACGGCTGGCGGGGCGTCATGCGTGCTCGCCGCCCGCCGCGCACCACCGAGCGCGACCCGGCCGCGGACCGGGCGCCGGACCTCAGGACTCCCGACATAGCTCAGGAATGGGTGTGCGGTCGTCGGTGCGATTTGATGCTGTAGCGCAGGGTGAGGCCGGTGCCGGGGTAGACCGTGTTGGTGTCGTTGAGGGCGTGGCAGAGTTCGTCGATGGCGGCGGTGTGCCGTGGCGCAGGGAGCGGGTCGAGCCGGACGTGCAGGGTGTCGTGGTCGGGGATGATGTCGCCGGATCCGGTGAGTGCGGTGCGGATCAGGGTGTGGGCTTCGTCGTCGGCGCGGGTGTAGCCGGTGGCGGTGAGGATCGCGCGCGCGAGGGACTGCGCGGTGTTGTAGGCGGCGATGCGGATGGCGTGGTGGATCAGTTTGGTCTCGATGTCGAGCACCTGCTGGCCGGGGTTGACCTGGGCCAGCGGGACTCGGACGGGGATCGCCTGGTGGGCGGCAAGTGCGGCGTCGAGTGCAGTTTCGGCGGTGTGGACGTCGGCGTTGATGGTGTTGATCATCTCGTTGGTCAGAACTACCGAGGTCCCGGGTTGGGGCGAGTGGGCGACCAGCATAGCGGTGTCGCTGGCGGTTTGGGCTAGATGCAGTGCACGCCTGGCCTTTTCGACGTCTCGGTAGGCGGATTTCTTGGCCGGGTTGGGCACCATCCGGCTCGGGTTGTCGTCGGCGGCCCGGTAGGTGTCATGCGAGTCGAGGTCGAAATGGATGCGGGCGTAGCGGTAGTGGTTCTCTTGGCGCCAGCGTGACCCCATCCGGTAACGGATCTCGGCGGCGGGCAGGTCGCGGCGGGTGGTCAGGATGTGCATCTGGCGGGTGGCGCCGGTGTTGAACAGGCTGATCTGGCGCATAGCGAACACCTCGCCCTTGCGGGGCCCCTCGACGATGTCGAGGGTGACCTCGGTGTCGGCCAGGCGCCAGGTGTGGGTGCGGCCGCGCTCATCGATGTGGGTGTGCTCGCTGAACTGGTGCTCGTCAATGTCGGCGATCGGGCCCTTGCGCCAGGTCAGGGTGTCGAACCCGGCCGCGTGCAGGTCGGCGAACAGCGTCGGGGACCAGCCGCCGCGGTCGAACCCGACCAGCACGCGCCGGTCGTCGCCCACGGTGGCGCGCAGCTCGGGGATCAGCCGGCGCAACTCTGAGGCCAGGGAGGCGGCCGGTTCGGCCATCACCACCAGCAGCGGATCCCCGGCGGCGTCGCACACCCAGGTTTCCACCGTGGCCGGGGCGGGGAACTTCAACCGCGGCACATGGGTTTTCGCGATCTTGCGGGTGCCCTGGTAGGCGCGCACATGCCCGTCGACGTAGAGCACCGCCGCCTGCTCGGGGCAGGCCGCGACACGACCACGCGCCATCGCGGCGATCCAGTCGCCGGCCTTGCCGGCCTCGGCCAGATACCGGATCTTGCGACGGATCGTCTTGACCTCCGGCGCCCGGTTCAGACCCAGCACCCGTCCCAGCGCGACCGGGTCGATCCGTGCCGCGCCCTCCGCGCGGGCCTCCCCCAGCAGGGCGCGGAACACCCCCTCGCACAACATCGCGTCCAGCGAGTAGAAGCCGTTGGGCAACTCACCGTAGACGGTGTGCGCGGTGTCGAGCAGCCCGGTCGCCACCAGCGCAGGCAACCCCAGCAGCAGCCCCGCCAATGGTGCCCGCGCACACCCGGTGAACACCGGCGGCGCCGCCGGGATCAGCCCGAACCGCGCCAACACCCGCTCCGCCCCACGCGGCACCGGATCCGCCAACACCGGCACCCGCACCAGCGGTGCCGCCATGACAGCGCAAGCCGTTGCCGGACAATCATCCTCGGCACCCACATCGATCTCAGACTCCGGTCCTACCTCGACCTTCGGCTCCGGTCCTACTTCGACCTCCGGCCCGGCCTCGACCTCCTGCTCCTGCTCCTGTTCCTGCTCCTGTTCCTGTTCCTGTTCCTGTTCCTGCTCCTGCTCCTGCTCCTGCTCCTGCTCCTGCTCCTGAGGGAGCTGATCATCGGAACCGGTTGAGACGCAAGGCTCGTCGCTGTCAACGTCGGCGCCAGCGGGTTTGAGGGCGTTGCGGACACTGCCCTCCGACACCCCGGTGGCGGCGGCGATGGCGCGGTAGGACGCTCCGCCCGCACGCAACCGACGGATGGCCGCGACCGTGTCGCCGGTGAGTTTCGACTTGCGTTTGGGCCCTTTGCGTTCGGCGAGCAGCCCGGCCACACCGGAATCGGTGAGCTGGGTGTCCCAGCGCCGCACCGTGGCCGGGCGCACCGCGAACGCCTCGGCCACCTCGAGCTGGGTGGCGGCCTTGATCCGCATCAGCGACACCGCTGCGAACCGGCGCCCCGCGGTGTCGCCGGCGTCCCAGGCGTAAGCCAGGTTGCCGTGCACGAACACCCGCCCACCCTCGTCGTCCTCGACGATCGCCGCAGCCCCGCCGACTGGGCGGGCATTCCGCGGCGTCAGCGGAAGCGGCGGCTGCGCGGTCATCACGGCCATCGTCCACCAACCCCACATCGCCAGAAATAGTTCCATCTATTATTTCGCACAAGGCCCGGGACCCCGACACGACACGCCGGGAAACCCGCAGATCAAACCACAAAACTACCGACCGGACCCGGACTCCATGTCAGACATCCCAGGAGCTTAAATGTCAAGCGGCGGTTTGTTGATCTTGATTTTGGGACGGCCAGGCGGTGGCTTCGTCGTAGAGCGTGCGGGTCTTGAGGCAGCCGTGCAGGATTCCGACGAGCCGGTTGGCGAGCTGGCGCAGCGCGGGGTTGTGGCCGAGGCCGCGGGCGCGTTGCTTGTCGTAGTAGGCGCGTGCGCCGGGCGAGGCGCGCAGCGCGGAGAACGCCTGCGTCATCAGCGCGTCGATGAGCCTGTCCTGATGCACGAACCGCGCGAGCACGACCTTCTTCTTGCCGGAGGCGCGGGTGATCGGGCTGGTTCCGGCGTAGTTCTTGCGGGCCTTCGCGTCGGCGTACCGTGCTGGGTCGTCGCCGAATTCGGCGAGCACCCGGGCGCCGAGGATCGGTCCCAGGCCGGGCTGCGACAGGATGATCTCAGCGTCCGGGTGCCGGTGAAAATGCTCCTCCACCTGCTCTTGCAGGATCGCGATCTGCTCGTTGAGGGTGGTGAGCACGGCCACGATCGAGCGGGTGGCAGCCGCGTACGCGGTGGTGATCACTGGATCGCGGCCGATCTGCTCGCCGCCCAGCGCGTCCTGGATCCGGCTGGTCTTGGTGTCGATGTCGCGGCGACCGGCGTGTTTGAGCGCGGCCCGGATCTGGCTGCGGTTCAGCTTCGCCGCCGACGCGGGGTCGGGGGCTCTGCCGAGCAGTTCCAGCGCATCGGCCGCGTCGAGATCGTCGAAGGCTTCCAGCGCGGCGGGGAAGTACTCGCGCAGCGCGTGCCGCAGCCGCTGGGTGTGGCGGGTGCGGTCCCAGATCATCGTCTTGTGCGAGCGGGCAACAACTTTCACCGCCTCGGCTGCCGCGCTGTCGCCGGCCACCGGGCGCAGCTGGTGCGAGTCGGTGCGGACCATGTCGGCCAGCGTGTGTGCGTCCGCCGGGTCGCTCTTGGCGCCGGAGACGCTGTGCCGCTCCCGGTACCGGGCCACCGACAGCGGGTTCACCGCGTACACGGTGTATCCGGCCGCGATCAGCGCGGCCACCCACGGGCCCCGGTCGGTCTCAATTCCGATCGCCACCTCGGCCATGTCGGCGTCGGCGCCCAGCTCGGCGCCGATCATCGCGTGCAACCGCGCGATCCCGGCCGCGCCCTCGGGCAGCCGCGCCCTGGCCAGCCTGCGTCCCCCCGAGTCCATCAGTTCGACGTCGTGATGATCTTCCGCCCAATCGTCGCCCACGTACAGCAATTTCGCCACTCCTCGCTCCTGTCTGCAGTTGGTCCGGCAGCGTGCGGGAGAACTCTCGGCGACCTAATGAAGCAGTGCTCACGCCACGCGGGCGGGCACGACATCCCATCAGCGATCCCTTCTCCCAGGCGAACCGGTGGGGGCGACGATCTGACATCAGGACTCGAAATCCAGGAGGCATCAGTGCTCACCCACCGGCCGCTACCGGCAGCAAGTCTGCCCGAAGGCCGGACCCGCTAATACTCATTAGGAGTCCTGGACCTGGTGGGCCGCAACTGGCGCGTTGGCGCACCCAATTTGCTGGAGGTAGCTGACTTCACCTACGTCCCGCTGGACACCGGTGGGTTCGGCTACACCGCGTTCGTCGTCGACGCCTATGCCGGGCTGATCCCAGGCTGGGAGTGCTCGATGGTCAAAGACACCGGATTCGTCGAGCGCGCGCTGCGCCACGCGGCAATCTTCCGGGCCCGTCAAGGCCATCCATTCAACGACACGATCCATCATAGCGACGCCGGAAGCCAGTACACCGCAATCCATTACAGCGAAACGCTGATGTTGGAGGGGCTGATCCCCTCGATCGGTACCGTCGGCGATGCCCTGGACAACGCGCTGTGCGAAACCACGATCGGGCTCTACAAGACCGAGTGCGTTCGCCCTGGCTCCCCGTTTCGTACGGGGCCGATCCGAACCGTCGCCGACCTGGAGAACATGACCTCGGGGTGGGTTAGCTGGTACAACGAGCGCAGGCTCATGCACCGCCTGGGCCGCATCCCACCGGCCGAGGTCGAGGCCGAGTACTACGCTCGACTCCAGGCCGGAGAGCACACCGGTCACACGTAACGAGGTGTGCATGAAACCGGGGATGCTTCAGCGGCAATGAGACACGCCAATGTGGAGCGCGGGTTGAAGATCGTGGTGATTCGCCCGAGGCGTTAGATTCCTGGCATGCCGGACCGCCACGAGAAGCCAATGAGGGACGACGACACTGCAGAGGACGCTGGCGCCGTTCACGGTGATGTTGCGGGCAAGGAAGCTCCGCAGGCGGACACTGAAACCGGCCATGCTGGCGCCGGTGGGACGCCGCCTTTCGCAGACTCTCCCTCAGTCGCGGCTGCGAATGAAAACGACGACCAGGAAGAGGTGCCCGCCAACCGCTCCGCCGAACTGACGTCGAGGACCCAGGATTTGAATGAGGCCGTGGCGGCGCCAGAGCCTGCGGTCGCGATCCCCGACACCAGCGAGAAAGGGTCAGGCGACAGTCAGAACGCGTCGAAGTGGGAAGCCGGCAAACGGCACTGGTGGGCGAACTGGGTCGTGACGTTTGCCGCGGTAGCTGTTGCGGTCATCGCGCTTACGAATCAACCCTCACCGCCAAATGTGACGGTCCCTGTGCCCGCTGTCAACAACTACATGCCTGAAGCGGCGGGACTCCCAGGGCAACCGTCGTTGCCGTCGAAGACGGGGTGCGAGGTAGGGCGAGAGAACTTCGCCGGTTGGGGACCAAATCGTCCCATGATGGCCGCCGCAGGGCCGTTTGCATTTCAGTACCCCACCCTCAACGGGTATAACGAAGACCCCAAGTACGGGGACTCGCGGAATTTCTATCGCGTCAAAGATGCTGCGAATACCGATGCTGCGGGGTGGAGTAATGAGATTACGGATGTGCAGCGAGGAAAGCGTTACTACTTGCAGCTGTACGTCGTCAACAGCGCGTATATCAACGACGTGACCACGGCGAAGGACGTGCGAGTGTTCGTCACTCTTCCCGACTGCCGAAGCAGACAGATCGCCTCGCACGGGATCGTGAAGTCGTCGAACGCATATCCGCCCGCCATTTGGGGTGGTGTCAATTTCTATAGCGGAGAGGAATTCGCACTCGCCTATGTCCCAGGTTCGGCGAAGTTGTTCAACAACATTAATCTGAATCCAGGAACCTCAATTCCCGGAACCGATTTTCTGGAGTCGGATGGACAGTTAATTGGCATCGACAAGTTAGATGGATCCGTCCGTGCAGGATTTCGGTATAGCGCGTACTTCACGTTGACTGTTGAAGCGGTGTAGCTCATGCCACCTGGTCGCTAGGCCCATCAGGATCGCAGCGCGGCTCGCCCTAGACTAGTTGGGATCTGCCCGTACGCTTCGAGCTGCGGCCCCAGGTACGCCGGCCCGGTGAGTCGTGGTGGCTTCCGTCTGGGAGTTTGTCGGCCTTTGACCGACGACCGTTTTCCTTTCCGGCAGCGGATCGTTGTAGATTGCTCCTACGAATCGCGACCTACGCGATCCGTAGGGACGTGCGCCCGAACCATGCCATTCACGAGCACTTGTGGGAGCGCTGGGGGTTTAGTCGATGCGGTGGCGACGGGGGCTGTCAATGGGCCTTGTTCTATGCGTGACGCTCGCGACGTTCACTCCGGCATCCACGACGAACATGCCGCCCGATGCGCTGCCGGAACACGGTCCGATTGAGGATCCGGACCCAGCTCGGGTGGATGTCCTGCCGTTGGTCTATTGGCCGGACCGGCCGATGTTCACCGCAGACGCCCCGGCACGGTACGCGGTACTCAATTCGACGATCGGGCCCAACGAAGACGACCGGTTCTTCGTATGGATCGCACCAGCCGGCGACGGAAATCAGGTTTCCACGCGTCAACTAGAGATCCATCCAGGACAGCGAATCACCATGGCGATCGCGTTTTCGAACTCTGGTGACACATCGACGGTGGCCACCAATACCCGGATGCTGCTGCAGTGGGATGCAGTCACCAAAGGCTCGTCCGCCCTGCAAGCGATCATCAGCTCTGACAACGCCAGGCCCGCACGAGTGATGAGTTCAGCAACTGTCAGGTTGCCAAAGGGCATTCCGGGTGTTGCCTTGCGCGCCGTTCCTGACTCGGCCGAGCTCCATGTCGAAGGACGCCCCGACACACCCTTGTCTGTCAATGACCTTGCGACGGGCGGCGGTGCACTAATCGGGTGCGGTGGACGCGACGGAGTGGTGGTCGGCCGGCGCTGCCGCGGCGTGGTCACCATCGATCTCTTCGCTTCGTATCCAGACTTCATCGTGGATGCTTGGTTGTCGAAGGCGGCGCCAATCGACTACCGAAACGAGGTCCGCGTACGGCCAGGAAGCGACGTGATCGTCAAGATGATGTACCAGAACACCGGCACCGTGGAGCAGGACAACGTCGTCCTCGCCGTCGATCGACTACCACCCGCCTTGAGCATCGTTCCCGGTACGACATACATGGCGAACTCGAAAACAGAGGGGAAATGGAATCTTGTTAACTCCGACATGACGACGGGAGGTATCAACGCCGGCAACTATGCGCCGAGCGGCGGCAACGTGTACGTCAAGTTCACCGTACGGGTTGGCGACGTCGACGCGATCCGCCAGTTCGATCCGGAGTTCCCCACCAAGGGGATGATCACTCTCGCACCGCCCATACGGCTCACCGCGAATACCGACAATGGTTCCAAAGGCAACGCGGATACCCAGCGAGACCCGAGCCGTGCTCTCGTAGTCAAGGTGCTTGGCCCGGCACAATCCGATGACGGCGGTTGAAAGTGCTTCTTACAGCGATTATGCTGGCTGCAACCGTCGTCGTCGTCGCCTCCGTAGTGTTCGCCGTGACATACCTGGCATGTCAGCGTTGCAACAGGCCAGACATCGCCGAAAAGCGCGTAGAGATAGCCGCTTTCGTAGCTGGGTTCGTCGGAGTGATCGCGACGGGCGTCCTGATCCCCTACCAGATCAACGCGGCGGGAAGCGATCGTCAAGACCGCGCCACGTGCTTCGCTTCAGTCTTGGCGCTGCGTAAGGCGCTCGACCAGCTAAATCTCGGTTACACCGTCGCGCCACAACAGGACAATCAGCGTATGGCCGACTGGCAGGCCCTCGGCACCGACCTCGAGAACGCCGATTACGGGTGTCAACGAGCCAAGCTTCCTGGGGCGAGCAGACAGGTCTTGGAGGACCTCCGCGCCGGCCTCGCTGGCGCGGAAGCCA
>Ga0209643_1002315_pt1 | contig 12755 bp, 11 predicted proteins | sample AutmiccBRH37_all_FD_187383 | JGI IMG/M metagenome (GOLD analysis project Ga0209643, IMG submission 187383) | Deep subsurface microbial communities from Mt. Terri, Switzerland - Autotrophic microbial communities BRH/37_all (SPAdes) (version 2) | ecosystem: Environmental > Aquatic > Deep... | reverse complement strand
GGTCTGAGGGTGCCCGATGTTCTTTTATCGGGACATGAAAAAAAGATAAAAGATTGGAAAGAAGAGCAATCGAAAGCTTTAACTGAAAATTGGAAAAAAATAAATAGTATGGAGTAGTAGAAATGGATAATATTCACGCATTATTAAATGATCAGGTTAAAAATGAGTTCCCACCATTCAAACCGGGTGATCATGTTCGCATTGACGTTCGTGTAGTCGAAGGCGATAAAGAAAGAATTCAAGCTTATGAAGGCGATGTAATTAGCATTCGTGGTAATGGGTTAAATAAAACTTTTACCGTAAGAAAAATGTCGAGTGGTGTTGGCGTTGAAAGAATATTTAATTACAATTCACCTAGAATAGCCAAAGTAGAGCTATTAAAACAAGGTAAAGTTAGACGTGCTAAACTATTCTACTTGAGAGAATTATCTGGTAAAGCAGCTCGTATCAAAAGTAAAAATGTTAGATAAAAAGGGTTTATTAGCCGCTTGAATGCGGCTTTTTTATTTTATGAATACTACTAATTTTTATATACCTAAAAATATCTATTCAGCTTTCCTCGCATTAACAACACCGGCACTCAGCACTTATAATTTTATTACCAAGAACGCCTCTCTTATTACCCGTGAACTTAATGGTGATAAAGATGCTATCGGTCTTATACCATCCTGTGAATTAATTAATAATAAAAATATTTTTGTCTCGAGCAAGATTGCAATCTCGTTCGATGGTCCACTTTCGAATTCTTATTTTTATTTTAAACCGAACCAAAAGGAATTATCAAAAATCTTTCTTCGCGGTGATGTTACTTTGAATGAGGTTCTTCTTTCAAAGATTTTATTTACAGAGCTATATTCCACTAATCCCGAATTTATTATTGATACGAAACAGAAACTCTCTGATGTCGATAATTATATTATTGCAGGTAATGAAAATCTTGATTCGAGAGTTTTTGGAAAGGGTATGAGTCTCTCTGATGAGATTGCTGAACTTATTGATTATCCTTATGTCAATTTCGTTGTTGCTTCCTATAATCAAGAGAAAATAGAAAAGCTGAATAAGGCAATGCTTAACTTAGATGAAATTGTCGAAGAGAATTTGGACAAAATATTGAAGAAAATTGATTTGTCAAATAACATCGAAACATTCGTCAGGGATAATATTGATAGTGTCTATTTTGAGTTGACAGAAAACGAAGTCGATGGATTAAAAGAATTAATTAAACAGCTTTATTATCATGGATTAATTGAAGATCTTTTTGAAATATCTTTTGTATAAAAAAAAGCAGTAAGGATATCCTTACTGCTTTTTTTAGTTCGCTGAAATCGATTAATGTAACTCAACATGTGAATATGTAATTACGTTTGGATTCCTTTTTATTGCCGTTAACATTTCAGGTGTTGCCGCTGTATGCAATTTAAGAGTGCAGCATGCAGCCAGTCCTCCATCGAATATAATATTTTCAACTTCCTCAATATTGATATCCCCCTGTCTCAGCACATCTAAAATTGAAGCCAATACACCCGGCTTATCATAATGTTTTACAACTAATTGATAGTGCGCATCGGTTATCTTTGCTCTATTAACCCAATGAGCAATTACTCCATTTTGAGTATAACCGAGTATAATGTTTATTGTTTCTTCAGCAACAGCGTTTTGAGCTTGTTCTGTTGATGCACCAATATGATGAGTAATATATACATTATCAAGGTCCTTCAGTTTGGAACTGACTTCACCGCTTTTTGATTCAGGTTCTCCTTTGAAAACATCCAAACCAACTTTAATATTCTTCTCTTTTACAGCTTTAATCAGAGCATCTTCATCAATAATATCAGCACGGGATGTATTTATAAGGATAGCTCCATCCTTCATCATACCAAACATTTTGTCATTAAATAAATTTTTAGTTTGTGGTGTTGCAGGTAAATGTAATGAAACTATATCAGCTATCGGTAATATCTGATCGAATTCTTCAAAATCTTTTACTCCATATCCTTCGATTCTTGAAATATCTTTCGCATAAATATTCATTCCAAATGCCTGAGCTCTTTTTGCTACTTCTCTACCAATATTACCATAGCCAACTATTGCAAGAGTTTTGCCAAATAAACCTTCTGATTTTGAATACTCACCCTTATTCCATTTACCATTCTTAAAATCGATAACGTTACTGGGTATCCTTCTATCGAGAGAAATCATTAATCCGATAGCAAGTTCTGCTACTGCAATAGAATTTTTGCCCGGGCAATTTGCAACATAGATACCTTTCTTATTTGCTGCAGCTATTTTAATATTATTAACACCTGCGCCTGCTCTTACGATTAGGTTAAGATTCTGTGCATTTTCAATCGTAGCTTCGTTTACGTTAGTGGAACGGACGACTAAACAATCAACTTCTTTAGCAGCTTCAGGTAAGTCATTCTCACCTAGCTTTGGATTATAAATTACATCAATGCCTGCTTCCTCTAATTTTTTCACATAAAGGTCAGGAAACTTATCGGCAATTAATACTTTCATTTTCATATCAGCTCCATTTTTAATGCAACATTGGTATTTTTATTTTGAATTTTTTAGCATTTTCAATTGCTTGTGAATATCCTGCATCGGCATGTCGAACAATTCCCATTCCGGGATCATAAGTTAATACTCGCTCTAGTCTTTCTTCGGCTTCTTTCGTTCCATCTGCGACTACAACCATACCAGCATGAATTGATTTACCAATCCCTACTCCGCCGCCATGATGGACTGAAACCCAGCTTGCTCCTCCAATTGCATTTAGGAGAGCATTAAGTATAGGCCAATCGGCAATTGCGTCGCTGCCGTCTAACATAGCTTCCGTTTCCCTATTTGGTGAGGCAACAGAACCGCAATCTAAATGATCACGCCCGATTACTATCGGTGCTTTTACCTTGCCATCAGCAACCAACTGATTAAATATCTTTCCCATTTTAGCTCTTTCGCCATAACCTAACCAACAAATGCGAGATGGAAGCCCTTGGAAATGAACTTTCTTTTGAGCCATCTCGATCCATCTTAAGAGTGGTTTATTTTCGGGGAAAGCTTCAATAATTGCTTTATCTGTTTCGTAAATATCATTTGGATCGCCTGAAAGTGCAGCCCAGCGAAATGGACCCTTTCCATCACAGAAAAGAGGACGAATATATTCAGGTACAAATCCGGGAATATCAAAGGCATTCATTACTCCATTTTCTTTTGCCTCTCCTCTTATATTATTCCCATAATCGAATGCAATGGACCCCAACTTTTTCATATCTAAAAGTGCATTCATGTGAACGACAACGGTGGTGCGCGCTTTAGCAATATATTCTTCAGGATTTTCTTTCCTAAGTAGGAGAGCATCTTCAAAACTCATTCCCATCGGGACATATCCGTTTAACATATCATGTGCAGATGTTTGATCGGTTAGTATATCAGGAATAATATTTTTATTTATCATTTTAGGAAGTATATCGGCGGCATTACCAACTAAACCAACTGACAAAGCTTTACCTGAATTCTTAGCTTCTAAAACAAGTTTCATAGCTTCATCAAAATCTTTTGTAATTATATCCAAGTAGCCTGTATCAATTCTTTTTTGAAGGCGTGATTCATCAACATCAATACCGAGGAAAGCAGCTCCGTTCATAGTAGCTGCTAATGGTTGAGCGCCGCCCATTCCTCCTATTCCTGCAGTTAATAAAAATTTACCGCTAAGAGATCCACCGAAATGCTTCCTTGCGCACTCAGCAAATGTTTCATAAGTACCTTGCAAGATTCCTTGAGTTCCGATATAAATCCAACTGCCTGCAGTCATCTGCCCATACATCGTTAATCCAAGTGATTCTAATCTTCTAAATTCATCCCAATTTGCCCAATCAGGAACTAGCATTGAATTGGAAATAATTACTCGAGGCGCATTCTCATGCGTTTTGAAAATTGCGACCGGCTTTCCTGATTGAACTAAGAGTGTTTCATTTGATTCTAAATTTCTTAAGGATTCCACAATTGCATTATACGCATCCCAATTTCTTGCTGCTTTTCCTTTGCCACCATAAACAATTAATTCATCCGGATTTTCTGCTACTTCAGGGTCTAAATTGTTCATTAACATTCTTAGTGCTGCTTCTTGAATCCACCCTTTACAACTTAATTCCGTTCCATGTGGTGCTCTGATTTCTTTAGCCATTATAAAATTTCTCTATTAGTCTTTGAAATGATTTTCCATTAGTGCCGTATATTGTGTAAGCATCGATTTATACAACCACCTTTTCATAAACCAAGCTTTCTTAACCTGTCCTTGAATAAACTTAATATTTTCTTTTAATTGAAAAGTTAATTTTGTTTTTTCATCTTTAGTAAATTTAATAATATCACTACCGCTTGTATCAATTTTATCGATAATCGATTGAAATGATTTTACAAATTCATAGTATTTGTTATCATCGCTCATCTGCTTAATTGCCTGTTTGCAGAATGTTAGTAATATTTTTTTTTCGTTTTTATCAAATTCATAGTTGTAGTTTTTAAATAAGCTTTTTGACATATTTCTTAAAATTCCTTTAGTGACAAAAGTTGTTCTCGGATTTTCTGATATCCGGGTTTAATTACATTATAAATATAGTGAAGTCTTTCTTTATAAGGAATGAAAGAAGATTTCATAGCGTTGATATTTAACTTCTCAATATCGTCTAAGTTAATTCCAAATGTATTGCTTGCAGTTAAATACTCATTTGTAAGAGTTGTATTGCTCATTAAACGATCATCAGTATTTAAGAATACTCTGAATTTCTCTTTATATAAAGAAATAAATGGATGATTTTCTAATTTATCAACGGCACCTGTATGGACGTTGCTTAAAAGATTAATCTCAAGTGGCAATCGGGTGTCAAGTATATATTGAGCAAGTTCACCGAGTGCAATAATTTTCCCATTCGAATCATAGACAATATCTTCTCTTAATCTTGTAGCATGCCCGATTCGGTGTGCTCCGCATAATTGAATTGCCTGCCAAATAGAATCTTTGCCGAATGCTTCGCCTGCATGGATTGTGATATTAAAATTCTCACGTTTTATGAATTGAAATGCCTCCAAGTGTTTTTTGGGAGGATAACCACCTTCTTCACCTGCTAAATCGAACCCCACAACTCCATTTTTTCGAAAATTAACTGCAATTTCTGCAATTTCGAGAGTATTTTTCATATTTCGCATACCGCAAAGAATTAGTCCATAACCAACTCCGAATCTTTCTTTCCCTTTTTGAAGTCCGGATAGAACTGCTTTTACAATATCTTCATAGTAAAGCCCCTTTGACTGATGAAATACAGGTGCAAAGCGTGTTTCTACATAACAAACACCGTCTAAATACATATCTTCCATCATTTCAAAAGCTGTGCGCTCGAGGGCTTCTTTAGTCTGCATCACTGCGATAGTATGTTCAAAGCCCTGTAAATATTCAACTAAATTTCCCTTATTAGCACCACTAAAAAACCACTCAGCTAAATTTGCCGGGTCATTTGTGGGGAGTTTATTATATTTAATCTCCTTTGCTAATTCTATAATTGTAGAGGTTCGTAAGCCACCATCAAGATGGTCGTGAAGCAATACTTTTGGTGCTTTTTGGATTATTTCTTCTTTTTTCATAGTATACTTTTTTTTCAAACAAAAATATCCTTTTTAATTCTGATATTCAATCAAAAGAGAATTAAAGATATTCAACTATAAAATGACCTTGATTAAAAGTAGTACAAATCGTTAAATTGCGATATTAATATCAAATTATTATATCTAAGGAGTAGAAATGAAACGCGTTTTAATTATTTTAAGCATAGTCTCGATGGGTTTGGGTTTTTCTGCCTTTCAATGTGCTTCTGCCGAATTAACCGGCGCTAAGTTATATATAAATCAAAAACAATATGACAAAGCAAAGGAATCATTATTAAAAGAAGTTGAAAAAAATCCAATGAGTGATGAAGGTTATTATTTACTTGGGTTCTTATATGGTGAAGAAGGTAGTATTTTGAAAATGCTTGAGATGTACGATAAGTCACTTTCAATTAGCAAAAAATATGCTCAAGGAATTAGCGACTCTAAAAAATATTATTGGGCAACAGGTTTTAATAAAGGTGTAAGTTATTTTAATAGTGCAACAAAAGCATCTACTCCTGATAGCCAGCTAGTATTCTTTGATAAGGCAGTTAGACTATTTGATGGTGCTATTGCAGCACAACCTGATTCAGCGGCCACTTATGTTAATTTAGCTTATGCTTATCTAAATATGCAAAAGCCGGATTCAGCAATTGCTCCATTAGAGACAAGCCTTAAAAAAGAAAAAACCCCTGATGTTTATACAATGCTCGGCGAGCTTTATATGAATAAGGGTAATAAATTAATGGTTGATTATAAAAAATCACAAAATGTTTCTGACAGCACTAATGCTACTATATGGTTTAATAAATCAGTTACACTTCTTGAAGAAGGAAGAAAAAATTTCCCAGATGATTCAGAAATATTATTAAGATTATCAAATGCATATATTGCTGCCGATAAACTAGATGTAGCTATGGATGCTTTCAAAGCCGGTATTGAAAAAGATCCCGAAAATAAATATTATAGATATAATTATGGTGTGCTTTTATTAAATGCCAAAGATTTTGCCGGTGCTGAAACTCAATTTGCTAAAGCAGTTTCATTAGACCCTGAATATACTAATGCAATTTATAACCTTGCTGTTACTTATGTAAGATGGGGTACTCAGGTAAGAGAAGCTGCTGAAGCTGAAGGTAAGGAAGATGAATCATACAAAGAAAAATTTGAATTGGCTTTACCTCACATGGAAAAATATTTGGAAGCCAATCCTAAAGAACCCGCAGTTTGGGAACTATTAGGTAAAATTTATGCAAATCTAGGTAAAGCTGATAAATCAAGAGACGCATTCCAAAAAGCAGATCAATACAGATAACAGTTTGAATTAAGAATTATACCCACAACTCTTTTAGGGTTGTGGGTTTTTTTATGGAGATAAAATGAGTCAGAATAAAGAACAACAGCATCAAATTAATATTGAATTAGGCGAAAAAGAAGCAGAGGGAATCTATTCTAATCTTGCTATAATTACACATTCACCGGCTGAATTTGTTATCGATTTTACCCGTGTTGTTCCCGGAGTTCAAAAAGCAAAAGTATTATCAAGAATTATTACTACTCCACAACATGCTAAAATGCTAATGAAAGCTTTAAAAGAAAATATCGATAAGTTTGAATCACGTTTCGGTGAGATAAAAATTGAAGGTCAATCCGGTCCTCAATTTGGCTTTATTAGCAATGATAAGGGTAACGAAAAAATTAACTAATAATTCTTTTCTTGCCCTTTTTGCTATTATTAGTTAGCTTGCTTATTAAACCCTTAGGAGCTATTATGAAAAGGTTGGTTGCTTTTATCACCTTCTTCCTCTTAATATGTAATTTTTCTATTTTTTCGCAAAGTACTTCGATACAATTATATGTATTCGATACAAGCCAGTTAGATATATCCGCATTTTTATTTGATAATAACCTTACAAATCAACAAAGGATTTTGCAGGTTAATATTACACCTACCGGCAAGAAAGTGGTTGTCGAAGGTGTTATCTCATGGAAGGAAAATCTCAATTCTAACTTCGTAGAAGTGGCCACATTCAAAACCAATTCCTTTTTATCAAGAACATTTTTTAATGATGAAATTGGAAATTCCGAAATTCTATACGCAGAAAAGAATGCTAATTCTAATGTTGTCGATAGAATTAGAATCCTAGGAAAACCAACCGGTCAAGTTGAGATCAAAATTCGTGTATTTGATGAAAAAAATACTTTTTTAGATGATACTTATGAAACACTAACATTTGAAAATCCATCTCAGACAATTGAAATCACCTCTCCATTTTCAGGCGATGAATTAAATCCTCTTAATTTTCAAATTGCATGGAGCGAAGTTCAAGGTGCAGAATACTATCTCGTTAAAGCAAGCTATAAGATAGATGCCAATCAATCTAATGAAGCTGCATTAAATTCAGGTACTCCGGTAATTAATAATTTTAATGCCGGTACTCGATTAACTATAGGCACATCTGAACCAAACGTGCTACAAAGAGAACTTCTGGAAGGGAGTCGATTGGTAATTCAAGTTACAGCTCATATTAGTGGTGTCGGAGGTGGTAGTAATATTTACAGCAAAATTATTCCTGTTACAATTCAATCATTAACAAATGGTATGGGTGGCAATTCCGAAAATAATGTTTTAAGTGAGATTGATGGTTTTATTAATAAGATGATTGATATCCTTCCAAATCCAATTATTAATGACCTCAGAAATTCGATTAAAGAAAATTCAACACTCAATTTTCAGGTGGAAGATGAGGATGGAAATAGCAAAACATTATTAGAAGCTGCCGATTTTATCAGGCAATTGAAAAGAGATGGAAAAATTATTTCTGTAAAATATTTAAAGTAGGGGCGTAATTATGAAAAAGTTTTTAATCTTATTTATTACTTTTGTCATTATCATTCCTCTTTCAATATCCAAAGGGGAAAGACCTAAAGACCCAATTGCGATCGCTAAGAAAGTAATTAAAGAAGTTACTTTTAAAGATGGAGCGGAAAAGGATTCTTGGAATAATCTCAAAGCAAGCCAAACTCTTTTAGCAGAATCAGAAGTAAAAACCGGAACCAAATCCCTGGCAGCTATATTATTTACTGATGGCTCCGGGACAATAACTGTTCGTGAAAATTCCCATCTTTTTATTTATGGGGATAAAGGTGATAAAAAAATTAATAATAAAAATTCTTTCCTTGAAAAAGGTGTAATCGGATTTAAAGTAACAAAGCAAAAAGATGATGCATTCTTAATCTCTACCCCCACAGCAGTCGCATCCATTCGTGGTTCAAGCGGATTCGTTGAGTTTGATGAAGATAGTACATTTGTGTTCCATTTAAATGATGGTTCAGCTTCTGTTAAGTTACTTATCGGTGATAAAACCGAACAAGAAGTTGGTGAAGGTTATACTGTTGTAGTTCTGTCTGATGGACAAATTGTTTATAGAGCCGCAACTACGGAAGATCAGTCTATCTTTAATGATGCAATGAACTTGAATAATAGCAAAAAGCTATTTATTAATACTCCTGATGGTAAAGTAGAAATAGAATATACTGAATAAATCCACATTAACTAACTATAGATTAAAGGGATTGTATTATGTTACTTAAGTTTATGAAAATATTATTAATGGCGAGTTTAGTTTTTATAATCTTCGTTGGGAATAATTTTGCACAAGTTAATGATTATATTTCCAATGTAACCCATTCTCCTCAGAGAGAAGGATTGCCAATTCATATTAAAGCCGATTTAAGAAACTCAACTTCAATAAGTGAATTAACTCTTTCATATCGATCATTCGGAATGACAGAATATATAAAATCAGAAATGGTTATTCTATCTGACCGAGCCCAAGCTACAATACCAAGTGATAGAGTGAAAGCTCCTTTTATTGAGTATTATATTATAATTTCTTTAGCTAATGGTAATGTAACATATTACCCGGCAGAATTTTCTGAAAATGAGACTCCTATACAAATTTCAATTGAAGCACCTTCTCCAAAGGATTCTGAAATAATTATTCTTACACCCGAAAAAGGAGAGAGAGTTAATGAAAAAGATTTTTTTGTTACAGTCTCTTTAATTGGTGTCCCTGATAATGTTAATCCAAAAGAAACAAAATTATTTATAGGAGATGTGGATGTTTCAGATTACATAATGGTTGCAGGGGATTTGATAATTTTTAGCGGAGAGAATAATTCCGGATTAATTCCAAACGGAATTAATTCGATTAGAGCAGAAGTCTATGATTCGAGTGGAGCATTATATCATTCTGTTCAAAGCCAATTTGAATTGGTTTCAAGTCAAATTGCTGAAGAGGAACTTTCTCAATTCAATTATACCGGAAATATAAAAGGTGAATTAAGAAACGAGAACTATAATAGTAACTCAATTTTCTATAATAATCTAATGGCTAGTTTTAATGGCAGTTTCAAAGATTGGACTACCAATGCAATGATTTATCTTTCTTCAGAGGAGAAAAAATATTTGCAACCAGTGAACCGATTTTCTTTTAGCATGGAAAAAGAAGAACGATTTAGCTTGCAAGCAGGAGATACTTATCCTCGATTTCCAAATCTAATTCTTGATGGAAAAAGAGTAAGGGGAATTAATGGTACGTTAAATTTTGGTGTCTTTAATATTCAAGCGAGTGCCGGAGAAACTTTAAGAAAGATTGAAGGGAAACTTATAAATACTTATTCTTCTAAAGATGCTCCATTAGAATCTAATGTTATTAGAATCGATTCGATGAAGTATTCAAATCCATTCGGCAGAGTCGATCTAGGAACATTTAAAAGAAATTTAGTGGCAATCAGACCTTCATTTGGATCAAGAGAAAATTTTGAACTTGGATTTTCTTATCTCCATTCTAAAGATGAAACTGGTTCTATTGAGTTCGGAGCTCGTCCTCAAGAAAATCTTGTTTTTGGTTCTGATCTCTTTGTCGGTATCGATAATCAAAGAATTGTTTTATCGGGCGAAGCAGCCTTTAGTTTAATTAATAAAGATATTTCGGGCGGTTCACTCACTGATACACAAATTGATTCAATTTTCGGTACCGGTAGTTTTATAGATATCGATCCTAGTGACGTGAAAAAAGTTAAAGATTATTTAGGTAAGTTTATTACGATTAATCAATATATCGGACCATTGAACCCACAGAAATTTTCTTCTCTTGCAGCAGAAGGGGCTCTTTCTCTAAATTATTTTAATAATAATCTAAGGCTATCATATATTTATAGAGGTAACGAATTTCAGTCTTTTGGTCAGAATTTCTTAAGAACAGACGTAAAAGGTTTTAATTTTTCCGATAGGATAAGATTAATGGAGAATCAACTTTTTGTTTCATTAGGTTTTGAATTACTTAGTGATAATTTACAAAATACTAAAATTGCTACAACTGATTATTCTACATTCAGTTCATCAGTTTCTTATTACCCTCGTTTTAATTTCCCATCGATTACAGTAGGGTATAACCGATATGATAATAATAATGGACTTAGTCTAATTGATCCTATTTTCGGAAAGTATGCGATAGATGATATATTAAATCGGTTCACTTTGAATTTTGGTTATAGATTTATTTTGGAAGTACCCCATTCTGCTAATCTTAGTTTCTCCACTTCAAGCAGAGATGATAATGGGTACTCTAATACAGACGCAAGTTACAACAGTGTAAATTTGCAGGTCAATAGTACATGGACTTCTGACTTATCATCAATTTTTAATGCTTCATATTATTCAAGCGAAATTGGTCTCAAAGAGCTTGATTTCTTCTCAATTTCTATGGGGGGAAAATATTTATTATTAGAGAACAAATTACAATTATCGGCAGTATTCAGCCCTACCTTTGGTGATATTGAACGTCAGGCATTTGACTTAATTGCAAGCTACAATGTCATGAAGAATTTAGATTTGATTTTGCAGGCACGTTACTATAGAATACCCGGAAGAAGCAATAGCTCGATTATAGGTATAACTGCTCAATTTAATATATAATTTAATGAATATATTTTTTAAAAAATTCATTTCTCAAAAAGGAACTAAGTTTACTTTAGCTCTACTTTCTTTTTTATTGGTACTGCTGATTACTCAAGGTTATCTTTTCCAATTATCATTTATAAAAGACGTAGAATTAAATATTATTGATAAAAGGTTTGAATTAAGAGGGAAAAGGGGAATTGAAAATCCAAAAGTAGTAATAATAGAAATTGAAAAAGATTCCTATACTCAAATTCCCGCTCCCTATAATGCATGGCCCTGGCCCCGTTTTCTTTATGCAAATTTAATTAAAAATCTATCTGAAGCCGGTGCTAAAGTAATCGGTATCGATATTTTAATGTCGGAAGGTGATAGGTTTGATCCTGCAAATGATTCTTTATTCTTAAATGCGATTACTAAATATAATAACGTTGTGCTTGCCGGTAAACTTGATTATGAAAAACAAAATTTGCTTTTGGATTTGGAATCGGGTTTTTGGACTAGTAGAAGCAGCAAAGATAGAACACAAATAATTTCTTATGATAGTGCAACGGGATTAATAAAAGAAAATTTCCAAAATATTTTTTATCATCCCGAATTTCAAATCGGAATAGTAAACCTAATTAGCGATAACGATCAGGTCTATAGAAAATATAAGCCATATTTTGAGGACCGATATGAACTTAATAATTCATTCTTAGTTCCTTCATTCAGTTTCGCTGTCTTGAATAAATACTTTAATAAAACACCGAATTATGTAGCACAAAATAATTATAATTCTTTTTCTTATGATTCAATAAATATTCCGCTATTTGGAAAGTCCGATATTATTCTTAATTACTATTCCGGTTTAAGAAGTTTTCCATATTATAAATTTTTTGAAATCATTGATGACAGCAGTTTCAATACGAAAGATGAAATCTATTACGAAAGCGAATTAAACAATTGGGAGATGATTAAAGATGAAGGAATATTTAAAGATAAAATTGTTCTTATTGGTTCTACTATGCCTGAAGATAGAGATATATTTGCAACTTCTTTTTCGCCTACCGGTAAACAGGGAGATAATTTTCAATATGGAGTAGAAATTCATGCAACGATGATTCAAAATGTTCTTGATAAAGATTTTATTTATGCAGAATCTGCT
>Ga0209643_1002314_pt1 | contig 12758 bp, 15 predicted proteins | sample AutmiccBRH37_all_FD_187383 | JGI IMG/M metagenome (GOLD analysis project Ga0209643, IMG submission 187383) | Deep subsurface microbial communities from Mt. Terri, Switzerland - Autotrophic microbial communities BRH/37_all (SPAdes) (version 2) | ecosystem: Environmental > Aquatic > Deep... | reverse complement strand
TAGATATAATGAGGAATCAAGAGTGTAATCATGGTTTCTTCCAAAGCCAGACGAGCCGTACCTCCGTATGCTCTGGTCAGCCCTCCTGTTCCGAGCAAAACTCCACCAAAATAACGAACAACAATGATTTGAATATTCCAAAGTTGTCTATGTTGAAGCAAGTCAAGCACAGGTCTTCCTCCTGTACCTTGAGGTTCTCCATCGTCAGAAGCCTTTTCCAGTCGCCCTTCATGAATTCGGTAAGCATACACATAATGCCTTGCATTCGGATATTGATCCTCAACAGTTTGTCTGTGTCTTTGAGTATCCTCAACACTTGTTACCATAGATACTAGAGCAATAAAACGAGATTTATCAATAATCTGCTCTGCGGCAGTATCTTTGACAACAGTATAAAAACCTTCCACATCAGTCTCCCTCTACCCGTTCTTCGAATTTGCTTTGGCCATGAATTTATCTCGATTAACCACGAATCTTTCATGTTGTCCTTCGCCGATTTTTTCCTTTTCATCATAAGCTTCAATCTTATAGACAAGTCTACGTCCTTCAACCTCAATAATTTCCGCTTCCGCCCACACCTTCATTCCCACTGGAGTCGCTGCGATATGCTTGACATTAAGGTAGGTACCAACACTTGTTTGTTCTTCTGGCAACTGCAGTGCTTTGATTGCTGCGTTTTCCATCATAGCAACCATCATGGGAGTGGCAAATACTTCAAGAGAGCCGCTTCCTACTGCTTTTGCTGTATTATTAACCGAAACAATTACTTCAGATTTTCCTTTTAATCCGAGCATGTATTCCAACCTCCTCAGAAACATTTATGTATTTTCTTCTAATTATTCTATCATAAATACTTTGTTATTAAAAAGAAGTTTCTTTCCACTGTAATAAAACTAGTAATATTTTCAAATAATAAACTACTCTATCTTTAAGGAGCTTCATAAATGGCTTGGAAAAAGAATCTTTACGCCCCCTCAATACTATTTATCATTCTAGTTTCACTGTTTATGCTTTATAATTCGTACAATTATAATACTACAGCAATATACTATTCTCCACATCCTGACGATGAAATTCTCAGCATGGGACCGGGAATAGTTCAAGCTCTTCAGCAATATAACGAAGTTATTGTTGTTTTGTTAAGTTCAGGTACCGCCAGTAAGAGCTATAATACAATAAATTCTCGTTTATCTGAACTAGCACTTAGTGATTTATCTTTGGTTGAATTCGGGAAGGCCAGAGTTCAAGAATTTAAATCTTCTGTTCAAGCTTTAGGAGTTAAGAAAGAAAACATTTATGTCTATGACCTGCAGGATGGAAACATTCAGATGGAAGATATCAAAAGCATCATCGTTTCTTTTGAACAAAAATATCCAAATTCTGTTCACCATTGTATGACATACCATGATCCCCATCCTGATCATAGAGCCTCAGGTGAAGCCTTAAAGTCTTTGCTTGATTCGAGAGATATCAGGCATGGACTCTTCTTTTTACCCATTCAAGTTAATCAAGTGACTGGAAGATACCATTATTATGTTAAAGCTAGAAACAATCCGAGAATTATTAATGCTGCAGAAATATACAAAAGATGGAATCCCCGAGGAGGAAATTATGCTATAGGCTACCATTCTGTGCCTGATTACTTTGAAAAGTTTGAGAATTCCTTTTCCAGTCGCGTACATTTTTAGCATATCGAAGATGTGGATATGATATAGTCAAGTTACTAAAATAGAAAAGGGTCTTATATGATTAAAAGTACTATCAGAACTGAGAAGTTTAGGGTTTATTCTTTAGATTTTGCTCGAGGACTTGTGGTGGCTTTATCTGCTTTCTTAAGCAATATTCCTTATGGGGAACAGCCTTATACGCTAGCACGTCATGCTCAATGGAATGGAATTACAATCATAGATTTTATCCTTCCTGCTTTTGTGACTCTTTTTGGTCTAGGTATCGCATTTGCTTACCGCAATGGTGTTAACTGGTATAAACTAATCCGCCGAACAATCTTGTTGATTATCTATGGTCTAGTCTTTAACTCTGTCGTAGATTGGGGGATTAATTTAGATACCCTGCGTTTTACCGGCGTTTTACAATTATATTCTATTCTTGGTATAGTTGTTGTGTTATTTTCAAGGATATTTAATAGTTGGAAGTCAAGTCTTCTTATGAGTTTTTTGATATTAGGAAGCTATAGTTTTCTACTGATAAAAACCAGTTCTTCTTTCCCTCAACCTTCATTTAATTTATCTGGGCAATTTGATCCTCTGATCTTTGGATTAAATCATATATATCAACAAGGAAATCTTGGTCATGACCCTGAGGGAATCTTCACGATTTATTCTGCAATTGCAAGTGTACTTATCGGGTATGCTGCCGGAAAGATTATTCTCTCCCAGAAAAAAACTATTCTCTTACTCACTGTTTTAGGTATTGTTCTTCTAAGTTCCACTCCGTTATTACAGCTTTTTTGCCCTATTATTAAAAGAATCTGGTCTCCAGCTTTTGTAACATTAACATCTGGTACAACTATTTTATTAGTTGCTTTAGGACATTTTTTCTTCGATCAAAGTCACGAAATTCATAATAAATCCTTAGCGTTATTAAAAAGTAAAGTTTTGTGGTTCTTTGAAGCCTTTGGACGAAATTCGTTTCTCGTCTACTTTGGTAAGTTCTTATTGGTTTCTTTTATGACGAATATCACTATTCCAAGATATGGGCTTTCAACGAAAGAGCTATTACTAAATTGGGTTACATCCTGGTCATCTTCACCCCAATTGATATATGCAACTATAATTTTTCTCTTTTGGACTTTACTTACCTTTTTGCTACATTGGAAAAAAATATATCTTAAAGTCTAACCTACCATAACAATAAATTTTTTTAAAAAAAGGGAGCGTAACTTTAAATCCGTTACACCCCTTTTTCATATACCTCGATTAAGAGATACTACATATCTGTTATTTTGACCAAGTCTAATGCTTAGAGTGGTTTAATGTGATATACCTCGTGAGATACCGCTTAAAGCTTCACCTGCTTCATCCATATGAATCCGTTCCACAGCAAGGTCACCAAGAGAAATTATTCCTACTAGTTTATCTTTTTTAACGACAGGTAATCTCTTAATCTGGTATTCAAACATAATATCAGCTGCTTTATCGATATCTTCACTATCTTCGATAACTACCGGATCAGCGGACATAACCTGTTCAGCTGTTACTTGGTTCGTATCTTTCCCTTCGGAAATAACTCTGATAACAATATCCCTGTCAGTAATAATTCCTTTGACAGTGTCATTTTGCACGACAGGTACAGATCCGACATCCTTTTCCTTCATCAGCTTTGCTATGTCAATTAATTTAGTTGAAGGATCTACAAAACTAACATTCGAAGACATAATATCGCTTACTTTCATGTAAAAACTACCTCCTTAGTTAAAATAATTTACAAAGATAGTTTTACACTCTCTGAACATGTTTATGTAATGAAATATAATAAACCATTTAAGACTTTCATTTTTGCTTCAATTGTTTTCTAAACTTCGCCATAAGTACCAACTAACAGCCGATTCATGTGGTTTCCATGCTCGGTAGTATTCATCCACCATTGCAGGAGACGGAAGTTCTTCGAGACCATATATTATCTGAATAGCCTTTCTGATCCCAAAATCAGCAGAGGGAACAACTCTGGGTCTGTTTAAAGCAAAGATTAGAAACATTGTCACAGTCCAAGAACCTATTCCTTTAACCTTGGTTAGCTCAGTCTGGATTTCTTGATCTGATTTATTATCTAATTCATTCAGGTTAATTTTTCCTTGTTGACACTGGAAGGCTATAGTTAAGATAGTTTCTGCTTTTCGTGCTGATACTCCTAGACATCTCAGTTCCTCTGCCGATGAACAAGACACCGCAACTGGTGTAACATCGCCCTGAAAATATTCTAAAAACCTAGCACCTAGCTTCTGGGCAACCTTAGTGGATATCTGTTGCGCAAGAATGCTTCTGACAAGTTCCCAATAGTAATTCTCCCCCGGTTTCAGATTACATCTTCCCCATTTTTCAACTATTGGTTGAAGGTCTAGGTCTTGTCTTAGCTGTTGGTAAGATTCTTCTATCATAATTCTCATGTCTTAATCCTTAAAAATGTATTGTTTATATTGTTTACACAAAATTATAACATAACCATCATACTTATCTAGACATCCGCCTTTATACAAGAATTACAATTTCTTACCAGTGATAATAACTGCTAAATATGTGTCAAAAACTCTCCTCTTACAGTAATATATCTCAGAACTACTTTCAAAGTGTTAGCTCCGGCTAACCAATTAATTTTCACAACAGTTAGCCCCGGCTAACTTATAGGAGGAATTAGCGATGAGTTTTGTTCCTAATGCTATGCCTCTCTCCCAACTCTCCATAGGGTCAAGCTGCACAATTGCAGAAATAGGGTTAAATGGGTTATTGAGGAGAAGAATACAAGATTTAGGTATTATTCCTGGAACAACAGTCGAATGTTTACGAAGAGGTCCTTCCGGTGATCCAACTGCCTATGTAGTTCGGGGAACAACAATTGCTCTCCGCAAAGAAGATGCCCATCTAATAAATGTCTTCCCAATATAACCGCTCCTTGCCATCCTTCGCTTCGCCAGCTCCATTCATCTATGATATCGCTGTACTAAACCATTCATGGCCGTCGCGGCACTTAGGCCATCCGTGGCCGTTAGGAGGTAAAACATGAACGTAGGACATAAAAAGTTACTTAGAGAACATTTTGGTATTAAGGCCAAATCAGATCAATATATAATTGCCTTAGCAGGCAATCCCAATGTTGGCAAAAGTACAGTTTTTAATGCCCTAACAGGATTACGACAGCATACAGGAAACTGGCCAGGTAAAACTGTCGATAACGCTCAAGGAAGCTTTTCCTACCAAAATATCGATTTTCTTATGGTTGACCTCCCTGGAACATACTCGATTCTTACTAACACAGTTGAAGAAGAAATCGCTCGGGATTTTATCTGTTTTGCTATTCCAGACGTTACAATAGTGGTATTAGATGCTACGTCCTTAGAACGCAACTTGAATATAGCCTTACAGGTTATGGAGATAACACCAAAAGTAATAGTCTGTGTCAATTTAATGGATGAAGCACAAAAGAACAGGATAGTACTTGATCTTCCTGGCTTAGAAAAAGAACTGGGAGTACCTGTGATTGGCACTTCCGCCCGGCAAGGCATAGGTTTGGATAAGCTAAAAGAAGTATTATATCTAGCTGTTAAAGAGCAAATGTCATTCCATCCTCGTCAACTACAATATTCTCAAGAAGTTGAAAAAGCTATAGAACAACTATTACCCAAGATAGAACAGTTTGGACTTAGCGAATATCTCAATCCTCGTTGGTTAGCTTTGCGTCTCCTCGATAGTGATCAGATGCTTACTAGGAAGGTTTGTGCCTATCTGAGCGCTAACTCTGAAGGGGATATATATAAGGAGGTCAGTATGGCTCTATGATTAGATCAACAGGTGACGCCTTTCTACACGAACTTAACAAAGATGCTGAAACATTACGGCTATCTTACGGAAATAGTTTAGGGGATAAAATTATTGCCGATATCTATAAAAATGCTGAACAGATAACGAAAAATGTCATACTTATCGATAATAATAAAAAAAATTGGACGCTTAAGCTAGATAACTATCTTACTTCTAAAGTATTCGGTTATCCTTTTATGCTTCTCGTTCTTGGAATTATCCTTTGGATAACAATTAGTGGGGCCAATATACCGTCAGACATATTGGCCTCGGCCTTATTTGGTTTGCAGGAAGTAGTCTCTAGAGGGTTCTTAAGTTTAGGGGCACCTGCTTGGCTACATGGTGTATTAGTTTTAGGGGTATTCAATTCAGTAGCTTGGGTTGTATCCGTCATGCTTCCACCTATGGCAATCTTTTTTCCTTTGTTTACCCTCCTAGAAGATTTAGGATATCTTCCGAGAGTGGCGTTTAATCTTGACAATCTCTTTAAGAAAGCAAAAACATGCGGCAAACAGAGCCTTACCATGTGTATGGGCTTTGGTTGTAATGCTGCCGGAGTTGTTGCCTGCAGGATAATAGATTCTCCAAGGGAAAGGCTAATTGCTATCCTAACTAATAATTTTGTACCTTGTAATGGAAGGTTTCCAATCCTAATAGCAATCGGCACAATATTCGGAGTCGGTGCTTTAGCGAGTCAATTGCAAGCTCTAGCCGTCACAGGCATCATCACAGGTGTAATAATGATTGGTGTCTTTGTAACTTTCGCTGTTTCTTGGTTCCTTTCACGAAGCGTTCTTAAAGGAGAGGCTTCTTCTATGGTTCTGGAGCTACCTCCCTACCGTCGACCCAAAATAGTTTCTGTTGTTTACCGTTCCATAATCGATAGAACGATTTTTGTTTTGAAAAGAGCTGTTATTGTGGCTGCTCCAGCTGGTGGGATAATTTGGATCGTTGCTAATACGTATATCGGAGAAATAAGCATATTAAACCATCTTGCCGGTTGGCTTAATCCTTTTGCCCAGACGATCGGTATGGATGGTTATATTCTATTGGCCTTTATCCTTGGTCTACCTGCTAATGAGATCGTTTTTCCGATACTGATAATGAGCTACATATCAAGTGGAACTATGATTGAGCTAGAAAGTCTAGCGGAATTGCAAATGCTGTTTATCAATCATGGTTGGACTTGGCTTACGGCAGCCAATGTGATGTTATTTACCCTTCTTCATTGGCCTTGTGGTACTACTCTCATAACAACTCGTAAAGAAACAGGCAGTAAGAAGTGGACTTTGGCAGCTTTCATTATTCCCACAACTGTGGCATTTACAGTTTGCTTTATCCTTACTCAAACAGTACGCTTGCTTGGGTTAGCATGAATCTTTATCTATTTCCATAAAGTTAAACATTCCATAAAAGCAACCAACGAACATTTAAACATCTTTCGTCGGTTGCTTTCATTTGCTGTCAAACTGCCGATACAACTAAAAGAAGAATCGGTCGCCTGGCTGAAGATTATCATACACGGGTGATTCAAAGATTACGGTTTTCCCGTCCGGGGCGGTGATAATAATCTGTGCATTGTTAAGCTGTTTATCCGTTCCTGGCTGAAGTTTTGCTTCCGTCCCCCCAATTTCAACCGTCTTCTCTAAAACGGAATTTCCATCTTGAATGATTGTGACCTTCTGCCCCTCCACCAGGTTTTGCACAACGATATCATCGTTAACTTTTCCGTCACTCTCTTTTTGTGCTGGCAGTTGCTCCCATTCTCCAACAAAATGGCTAAAAAGATAAGTCGGTTGGTCCAAAGTAATATGCAAAGGATTATCTGCGCTGCTGAACTCCCGAATATCCGCACTCACTTCATCGCTACCGGCATCTTTTATAACCCAGTATGCAAATTGCATGCCGACCATTTTTGGTACTGTTACGATTACCGTAGTACCAGCATCATAAAACCCATTTCTACTGGCAGGATTGAACTGAATCTGTTCCAGTGCGGAAGTTGAAGCTTCCATATTAGTACCTCGCACTGTTGCCGAGGTTCCCAAACCGAGGTTATACTGCTTTTTAAAGACAATATTAAGGTTTGCCGTCCCCGACAAATCATATTCCGATTTTTCAGTGAAATAACGGATCCCGGGCTCCGTACTCGTGGTAACCTCTCTGCCTGTTTGTTCGTTATATACTTGTCGCTGTATAGGTTCCGATTTTACTACAAGTTTATCTAGATTAGACGAAACAACTAGCTGTTGTACCGTCTGATCAGATGGAAAGCTGGCTAGTTTTTCGGAACCATTCCAAACATCAACTGTCCGATCACTGGGCAGGCCTGAAACTGAAATTGTCACGCTGCGAGTTGCCGTTTCGGGAGAGGCAAAAAGCCCTATTGAGAAGGCAATGCTGACCCCAACTACTAGTCCAAAGATCGCCCCTAAAAACCACTTTTTCATAGAAGGTCCTCCTTTTCAGATAGATTAAGAATTCACGTTATATAACTGCGTGATACTATTAGAAACACCATTGTATATTATAGCGTGAATAATAGTGACCGTTCGCGAACGGCCAGTGATTAGATTATTATATGTGTAATAGAAGCCTTGATAAATTGAGCCATTAAGGCTAGTATCGAAAACGGAGTCAAAATCCTCATAAAGATACCAACTATCTCCGCTGGATTCATCATGTGATACATTCCAGTCGCCTGAAAATCCCCAACCGAGAATAGCGTATGCCGGGATACTGGTCGTTTTATACTGTGGTATTCCATCTATTTTGTTGATATTGGATGGGCTCTATCCGCTTCTGAGGTTGGATGACTTAGATACATCAAGATGATTGGTAATACTACCATCAATACTTGCAGGGTATACGGAACTTGACCCATTAATATATGTGCTAGTTCCATACTTAGACTGTGCAAAAGTAGGTGAAGCCTGAGATAATATGAACAATGTTATAGCAATAACACTAATGAATAATCGTTTTCCTTTCATACACACAAACCTCCTATCTCAAATATAAAATTTAGAATAACTTTCCAACGGAATGTTCTCTTTTGGGCAATAGATTAAACTTATTATCTCTTTTCTGCTAAACTATCATGGGGCCACCTCCTTGTATTTTTGTTTATTTATCCTCTCATAATAAGTAAACGAAAAGGAGTGGCTCTATATAACAGTATTTGGAAATATTTTTTTCTACGCTCTCAGCCATTTTGATTAGCTCATTTTTATCAACCTCACCGGTAAGATAAAATAAAAACTCATTCTCACAGACAATACTTACAAGCCCTTGCTTTTCAATTAAAAGAGCTTCGATATCATTTCCGGATCCGTTTGGGCTAAGGCGGAGAGTGTTTTCAGCAGTTCTTCGAAGGCTTTAATAATCTTATCATTTTCTGCAATAAACTCGCTGCGTTCCTCTTCCTGGATTCCTAAGAGGATGAGTGCCTGGGAGTAGGTTAAATTCCGCAACGTTGCGGAGTTTAAGCTGCCGTTCTTATCGAAAGAGGCGAGCAGTTTGGACCCATACTCTTCAAAGAGCTGCATCCATCCCGGTTCCCCGTCCTTTTTTCATACTTCTGTAACAGAATATGTGGACGGGCTTATGAAGGTGAAGACTCGTCAGTAATATTGCAAATTCCGCTTAAGCATAAATGCGTCTGTCTGTATAGATTTAAAAGATTACTTGAGCAACCAGAATTCTCAATAACCATTCGTTAAGAGGGAATTTTGCCAAGTTAGCAATAAAGAGACCCCGCAATAAACTGAGTCTCCAAAGATTAGTAACATTTGAATATAATCAATACTGTAAAAATATTACATAATTGTAAATTATATAATTTGTCAATAGAGATATTCTAAGAGAGAGATATCCATTTAGATTATTGCAGGGGCTTTTGCCCGTAAACAATAGCTACTACCCCACCAAATAGATTTATATAACCTGTATTCGTAAGACCTGACTCCGCAAATATCTTGGCCAGTTCTTTCTGGGACTCAAAATCACTAGCTGATCGGAAAAGATAATCATATTCTTGTTGTTTATCTGCCCAAATCTTTCCTAGAAGAGGGATGATATTTTTAAAACTAAACCAATATATATTTCTAAAAATAGGTATCTCGGGTTTAGCCATATCCAACGACACTACCATCGATCCTGGTTTGACTACTCGAACCATTTCCAGGATTCCTTTGCGTAGATCAGGAAGATTTCTTAGACCCCATCCGACGGTGGCACCATCAAAAGTATCATTGGCAAAAGGTAGATTCATAGCGTCCCCTTGAACCAATTCAATTCCGTCCACCTTACTAGAAGCAATATTTTTCTTAGCTTCCTCCAACATCTTCTCAGAGAAATCAAGCCCGGTCACAGATCCAATAGGAGTTACAGCTTTAGCAATCTCTATTGCAAGCTTGCCTGATCCACAACAAACATCAAGAATCTTCAATCCAGGCGCAGCTTTAACTGTTTTAACTACTTTTCTGCGCCATGATTTATCCATACCTAAAGTCATTAAGGTATTCATTAAATCATAATTACCTGCTATAGAGTTAAATGTTTTCTTTACATATTCTGATTTATCTTTACCGGTAAGACTCATTTTCTTTCTCCTTCGTCAGTATAGTTCTAATTGGTGATATATAATTTTTATTGGGAAAGAACTACTATTCTTAAAAACTGCTAACTAGATAATATGATAAATCTATGTTGTTGTCCACTTGAGGCATTATAGAAAACAAATTGCTAAATATTAATTATTATGGTAGTATGATTCCGTAAACTTAATACTCATGGGGAGCTGGATTAATCTGGCTGAGAGGGATATTTTATCCGACCCTTAAAACTGATCTGGGTAATGCCAGCGTAGGAGAAAATTAACGGTAATTAACGCTGCATTATTATGCAGCGTTTTTTTAATTTCTCACTCTCCTTTTAGAATTTTAACCCCCCTATGTATTATTTCGTCTATGAAGTAAGGAGGAAACTAAAATGTCCAAAAAAATCACTATGGCTTTTCAAGTAATCCCTAAGGTTGAAGAATCAAGGATATACGAAGTAGTTGATGAGGCTATCAAGGTTGTAGAAGACAGTGGTCTCGTCTATGAAGTAGGACCTATGGAAACTACTATTGAAGGTGAACCTGATCAAATCTGGGCTGTTATTAAACAAGCTATGGAAGCTTGTGTCCAAGCAGGGGCTTCTAGGGTAATGACTAATGTCAAGATAGACTACGTCCCTCAAGGCTCTACTATCCAAGAAAAGATTGGTAAATACAGAAGGAAGTGATAAGTTGCTAAAAAAAGGAGTAACCATCAAAAAAATTTTTCATTATACTCCTGCTGTAGTATTTCTTGTTATCTTGCTTTCTGTATGGCAGTTCACTGTTAATAAATACGGAATACCCCCTTGGCTTCTTCCTTCTCCTATGAAGGTTGGCCAAGCTCTCTGGGAAACCAAGTCTTTAATCTGGAGTCACGCTCAAATCACTCTTTTAGAAATATCTACAGGATTCGTCTTGGCTATCATTCTTGGAATACTGGTAAGCACTCTTATGACCCTGTTCCCTTTTGCCAAACGTATATTCTACCCTTTCCTTATTTTTTCTCAAACTGTTCCTCTGATTGCTGTAGCACCACTTCTCATCCTCTGGCTTGGTTACGGATTATTACCGAAGATTATCATAGTTATTCTAGTCTGTTTCTTCCCTATAGCCGTAAGTCTACTGGAAGGATTAGAAGTAAGCGACCGAGATTTACTTAATTTGTTACGGAGTATGGGTGCCACTAAGTGGCAAATTTTTTATCAGGTTCGTTGGCCTCATGCTTTGCCTTCTCTCTTTGCCGGACTTAAAATTGCAGCTACTTACAGTGTTATGGCAGCAGTGATTGGAGAATGGTTAGGAGCCAGTCAAGGATTAGGTGTTTATCTAACACGTTCTTCGAATAATTTTCTAACCGACAGGGTCTTTGCAGGTATCATTACTATTTCAGCACTAAGTTTCCTATATTACGCCGTTATCATGTTACTTACAAAATTACTTCTCCCCTGGTATTCACAATTAAGTCAAAAAACTGACTAAATACGTCAATAAACGAGGAGGCTATCCACATGAAGACAAAAAAAATATTCGTACTATTTTTAACAATAATTTTATCCTTCGTAGCCCTAGCAGGTTGCAGTAAACCTGCAGAACAGCCCGAAGACCTTAGTGAAACAACAATTATGCTTGATTGGGCTCCTAATACCAATCATACCGGATTATATGTCGCTTTGGAGAAAGGCTATTTCCAAGCTGAAGGACTGGACGTTAGTATTGTAAATCCTTCTAGCCAGGGTACTCTTGAACAATTAGTTGCCACTGGAAATGTGGACTTTGGGATTAGTCATCAAGAACAAGTTACAACTGCTCGCATCAGTGGCCTGCCAGTAGTATCCCTAGCTGCACTCATCCAACACAACACTTCTGGTTTCGCTTCTCTGAAAAGCAAGAATATCCGATCAGCTAAAGACTTTGAAAACAAAGTGTATGGCGGATGGGATCTTCCATCGGAAACTGCTATCCTTACAGCACTCATGCAGAAAGAAAACCTCGACTTTTCTAAACTTGAAATGGTAAACATAGGTGAATCTGACCAGCTTGTAGCTCTAGAAAGAGACATCGATCTAACTTGGATATTTTATGGTTGGACAGGAATACAAGCTGAACAGAGAAACCAAGAACTTAATATGATTTGGCTTAAAGATGTGGACCCTGCTCTTGATTACTACACCCCTGTATTGATAACTAGTGAATCAATGATTGAGCAAAAACCTGATGTTATCGAGAAACTGATGAAAGCCGTTAGTGCTGGGTATGAATTCGCTATCGCCAACCCAGAGGAAGCAGCAGACATTCTTATTAAACACGCTCCAGAATCTGATCCGGAAATGATTAAGCAAAGCCAACTATGGTTAAGTCCTCAATATAAAGCTGAAGCTGATCGTTGGGGAGAACAAAAAGAAGTTATTTGGGAAAGCTATGCGCAATGGTTATTTGAGAACGAATTAGTCCCTGAGAAAATGGAATCTGCCAAAGCCTTTACTAACGAGTTTTTACCCAAAGATTAGTTGGGAGTTGAACGTTTTGACCCTTTCTGTCAGTAATCTTTCCAAAAGTTATCTAGAAAACAATCAGGAAGTTGAAGTCTTTCGTAATATTGATATCTCCCTAGAAAAGGGTTCATT
>Ga0209643_1002313_pt1 | contig 12771 bp, 14 predicted proteins | sample AutmiccBRH37_all_FD_187383 | JGI IMG/M metagenome (GOLD analysis project Ga0209643, IMG submission 187383) | Deep subsurface microbial communities from Mt. Terri, Switzerland - Autotrophic microbial communities BRH/37_all (SPAdes) (version 2) | ecosystem: Environmental > Aquatic > Deep... | reverse complement strand
GCCAAGGCGGTCGAGGCGGGGATTGTCGGCTTCGATACGGAGACGGATGCGTTGTCGGCGACGCATGCGGGGCTGTGCGGGGTGTCGCTGGCGGTGGGGCCGAACGAGGCCTGCTATATTCCGCTGACGCACGAGCATGAGCCGCAGGCGGGCGAGGGGGGGCTGTTCGGGGAGCCGGGGGAGGCGAGGGGGCCGATCCAGCAGCTGGACAAGGCGACGGCCCTGGCGAAGCTGAAGCCGCTGTTGGAAGACCCTAGCGTATTGAAAATCCTGCAGAACGCAAAATATGACCTGGCCGTCATGGCGCGGCGGGGCATTCGCGTGGCCCCGTATGACGACACCATGCTGATCTCCTATGTGCTGGAGGGCGGGCTCCACGGGCATGGGATGGACGAGCTGGCCCGGCTGCACCTGGGCCACGACCCCGTGCCGTTCAAGAGCGTGGCCGGCGTCGGCAAGAGCCAGAAATCGTTCAAGCACGTCGCCCTGAAACCCGCCACCACCTATGCCGCCGAGGACGCCGACGTCACCCTGCGTCTGTGGCGCATCCTCAAGCCCCGGCTGGCGCGCGAGGGCCTGTCCACCGTCTACGAGACCCTGGAACGCCCGATGCCCGCCGTCCTGGCCGAGATGGAGACCGCCGGCGTCCGCGTCGACCCCGCCCGCCTCAAACGCCTGTCCAGCGAGTTCGGCCTGCGCATGGCCGAGCTGGAGGCCCAGGCCCACGACATCGCCGGCCGCCCCTTCAACATCGGCTCCCCCCGCCAGATCGGCGAAATCCTGTTCGGCGAGCTGAACCTGCCCGGCGGCAAGAAGACCGCCTCCGGCCAGTGGGGCACCGACGCCAGCGTGCTGGAGGACTTAGCCGCCACCCACGCCCTGCCCCGCGTCCTGCTGGACTGGCGCCAGCTGTCCAAGCTGAAGGGCACCTACACCGACGCCCTGACCGCCGCCGCCGACCCGAACACCGACCGCGTCCACACCAGCTACCAGCTGGCCGCCGCCTCGACCGGCCGCCTGGCCAGCTCGGACCCGAACCTTCAGAACATCCCCATCCGCACCGAGACCGGCCGCGAAATCCGCCAGGCCTTCATCGCCGCCCCCGGCCATCTGCTGATCAGCGCCGACTACAGCCAGATCGAACTGCGCCTGCTGGCCCATATCGGCGACATCCCCGAGCTGAAACGCGCCTTCAAGGCCGGGCTGGACATCCACGCCGCCACCGCCAGCGAAATGTTCGGCGTCCCCGTCGAGGGCATGCCGTCCGAGACCCGCCGCCGCGCCAAGGCCATCAATTTCGGCATCGTCTACGGCATCAGCGCCTTTGGCCTGGCCGCCCAGCTGGGCATCGACCAGGGCGAGGCCGGCGCATACATCAAGACCTATTTCGACCGCTTCCCCGGCATCCGCACCTATATGGACAAGACCAAGGCCGAGGTCCGCCAGGCCGGCTTCGTCTCCACCGTCTTCGGCCGCCGCATCCACATCCCCGCCATCCATTCCAAGTCCGGCGCCGAACGCCAGTTCGGCGAGCGCGCCGCCATCAACGCCCCGATCCAGGGCGCCGCCGCCGACATCATCCGCCGCGCCATGATCCGCATGCCCACGGCCCTGGCCGAGGCCGGCCTGACCACCCGCATGCTGCTGCAGGTCCACGACGAACTGGTCTTCGAAACCCCCGAGGCCGAGGCCGACCGCGCCATCGCCGTCATCAAACGGGTGATGGAGAACGCCTCAGACCCGGCGGTGGCCCTGACCGTGCCGCTGGTGGTGGACGCGCGGGCGGCGGCGAACTGGGACGCCGCCCACTAGCGGCGAACCCGCCGCAGGGATTTGACCCGAGGCTCAGCGGCTTGGGCCGAGGCGTTCTCATGCAGGGTGTTGTTATCGGCCTGCCGCGCCCCTAGGGGCGTTGGCAAAATGGATCATGCAGTCTGATCAAGCCAGCCCTTGGTGGACAGAACATCGTGAGCCAATGCCAATTGCTCGGGCGAGAACCGATGCTTCCGGTCATTCCAGCTGTAGGTTGCCGCAACCACTTCATCGACGGTGGCGGCTCCCTCATGTCGCGCGACCCAGTGCACGGTCGCCAGCAACTCGAGCCCGAATGGGGTCTCAAACCCCTCTACGAGGTCGGCGACAGTATCGAACCGCCGACGGGTGCCTTCGGCTTCCAACAGCATAGTCTCGGCGTCGGCCAACGCGCCCGGAACAATCTCCAGCAACTTGTCCGGTCGGTCCCCACCATCGGCATAGCCGGAGATGAAGTGCCCCTCCACCGTGCGCAGTAGGTGGGTCAAGTTCTCCGCGTAGGGCCCGTAGTGTGCCTTGCGATATTGGAGGCGAAGCCCTTCTCCTGACTCCTGCAAGAAGTAGAGCAGCTTGTGCACCTCGAGCAGCGACACGAAGGGGTCCATCAATCCCCCGATGTAGCGCTGCATAAGGACGATGAGCGCCGCACGGCCCGGCGTCATCTTCGGAGCTTCCTGGCGCCGCACCATGGCGGAAGCCTCGGGAGCGCCCTTTGGGTCATAGACTCGGATATCGACGTCCTGGAGTGACGCGAGCGCCGACACGATGCGCGGCTTCACGTCCTGCCAGTCAAGCCCGCCTAGACCACTGCCTAGCGGCGGGATGGCGATCGACTTTATACCTCGTCGCAGGATTTCCTCGCGAAGGGCGACGAGCCCGGCCTCGATGTCCTCAATCCGACTCTTGCCGCGCCAGTGTCGCTTAGTCGGAAAGTTGACGATGAAACGGGGATTGGTCAGAGCTCCGGTAGGGTAGATGAACATCTTCCCCGGCTGCACCTCCTCGCGAGCGCAAGCAACCGCGTAGGCTTCGAAGTTTTCGGGAAACATGTTCTTGAACTGGAGCGCGATGCCTCGGCCCATGATGCCAACACAGTTCACTGTGTTGACCAAGGCTTCGACATCCGCGTTCAGGATGTCGCCTGATGTGTAAGTGATCATTCCTGCCCCCCGCCTCAGTAATACCAAGTGGGCTGGATTTCGATAGGGGGGTGGTGCGCAGCCGCCCGGATCGCCGCATGGACGTTTTGGGCCATGGCGTTGTTCACCACACCGATCCTTCGCACTAAGGTCCACGGGAAATGCTCATGCATAAGGAACTCCGACTGCTTCGCCTCTTTGACGTCCGCCGGCCGGAAGTCTCGCTCGGCGATGGCTGGCCAGTTGAGCCTGTCGAGCGCGCCGACATCCGAATAGAACGGCGTGTAGAATGCTCCCGCATTCGCTGGCGTAAACGCCCAACGCCGACCGTTTGCCCTTGCCCACTCGACAGCCTCATAAAGGTCCGCCTCGAGATGCACGATCGGGCCTTGTCCGCCCCGGTACGCTAATTCGGGATGATTGGCGCATTGTATAACGAAAAGCATGATAGAGCGAGAACAAAAGTAGAACGGAACATACTCGCCGACGAACGTCCCATCGTGACAGCTGACGGGAAGCACGAGCCGACGATCCTTGATCGAGTTCATGCCAATTACAGTGCCAGCTGGCGCGGCCTGCCGGATCGCGGCATCGCTCCACAACGCACCTTGGCTGATCGTAGGTAACCGATCCAGGTGCACAATATGATAAATCTTCGGCCGGTCTGGTGGTTGGGTCATGAGCTCGGGGACATCGTCCTCACGTTGCGAGAGCCTTAGCCATAACCCGACATGCCGCCGAGCCCAAACCACCAGTTGTCAGATGACGAAAGCGGGTTCGGTCGGTTCGGCGTGTATCATCCGGGAGGTTCGACAGGGCTGCGGCTGAACCGTTTCGCACGGACAGTTCGTCATCGACATCTTACGATCTTTGCTTACCGTCATGATCAAGGAGCGCGCATGATCTGGCTGAAGTCGCACATTGAAGCGATCGAGGGGTTGTTGGCGACGGGAACGCCCGAGAGCCTGACCTTCGCGGCGCTGCGCGCCCGGCTGGCGTTGGAAGAGGTCTGCTATCAACGCCTTAAAAACGCGCACGACTACATATCGGCGGATGACCTCAGGCGCTGGCAGCCACGTGAGGTGGTCAAGACCTTGATCCAGGAGGTCGATCCGTATGCCGCGTCGGACCTCATCTTCTCAATGTATCCCGATCCTGCGCCCGGCAACGTGGGTGAGCTATCGACGGCCGACTATGAGGCGATGGAGTTCGTCGAAGTAGGACGGCAGAGGGGGTTCGATGCAGCCCAGCTGGGCAAGGTCTGGAACAGCCTGGGAAGCTTTCTCCATGTTCCGGTGCCGCAATCATCCAGCGCACCGATGAGCACCTTTGGCGAGCCAGAGAAGATTGAGCGTAGGGTTCGCGAGGCTCTAAAAGTTCTCGACTCGATTTCAGAGGGAACCTTGATCTTCGGTGGGTTCGGTGAAGCCACCAAGTTCCAGTGCGGGTGTGGAACCTTGAACAAGCGTCGCGCCGCCCTCTTGAAGGCAGGACAGGTGGTCAACTGCTTCAACCCCGATTGCAGGGAGACCTGGTCAGTCGAGATCGACGGACAGGATATCGGGTTCAGGCGCTGTTCAATCGACCTGAAGTGTCCCGAGTGCGGGGAGAAGACGCCGGTGCCGCGACGTTTCGTCATGGAGTTAGACCGCGAGCAGCGCCTTTCCTTCAACTGCGCTAGTTGTTCGAAGCAGAACCTGGTTGTCTGGAAACTGATGCACGCGGTGCTTCATGGCTCGGTCGAAGCCACGGCGGGGTGAGCACGCGTCCAAAGAGGCGGAGCATCCTTCCCTGACCCCTCGGGACAAGCCCTAGGATGACGAAACCAGGGGGCTTGGATCGACAACACCCTCGCGTTGTGGTGAGTGCGGCGGAGTTTGGGGGATGAGGGGTCGTCATGTTCGTAGCGCCGCTGCTGGCACTCGCTGTTCTGGTTCCGGATCCTGGGACGCCCAAATTGTGGGAGCAGGAGGCGCCCGCCATCAGCTGGGCGCGGCCGCCCGATTCCGATGTGACCTCTGACCTGATGCCGGGGTTCGCGCAGCAGTTGGATCTGCGGGGCTGGGCCAGGGTTCGCTGCTATCAGGAGACGGACGGCCATCCCTACAACTGCCGGGTCGTCGAAGAACGGCCCCATGGGCTGGGATTCGGGGCTGCGGCACGCGTGATCGTCGCCAGCGGGGAACTGAGGCTGGGACGGGTCGCCGGGATACCGACGCCCGGCGAAATGCAGACCACGGTGCGTTTCCGCGTGCAGGATGAGACGGATGAAAACGCGTGGAGCGGGCCGGAGCCGTCCGAAATCCAGCTGAAGCTTGCGCGCCAGATCGTCGATCGCGCCTATGAGGAGGGGGAGCCGGAAGAGGACGACTTCCTCGACGGGCTGGATTTTGACAGGCGGGCGGTCGTCCAGGCCTGGGTCGATGAACTGTTCGTCCAGGTTCGCGCCGAGCGGCGGGAGGCGCACGTGCTGCAGCTGGCGCGGCTGGCGAGCGAGAGCGACCTTCGTCGCCTGCTGGCCGGCGACTATGTATCGCCGCCGGATATGGACCGGTTTGAATCGGCCTATCCGGAATCGAAGGCCGCCAAGGCGGCGACCGCAGAACTGAGACGTCGATACTGCGAACGGTATAGCTGCGACGCCAGCGACGTGAAGACGGACGAGGGGTCGGACGGCCGGTAGGTTGCCTATGGAACCGTCATGCTCGCCCCTCGGGTCGCGCCTGCGCGGCCCGCCCGAGGGCAGGCTCCTGTGGCGAGGATCCAGACTCCCGGTATGTACGCGCGCCATCGTTGAAACCGGGAGTATGGATCCCAGGGACAAGCCCCAGGATGACGAGAACGGGGGCGTGGGCGGCGGGGCCGAGTGGTTTCGGCGCAGTCGATCATTGTGGCGGGGTCACCGAAATGATCGGAAATTGCGGGCGCTGGACGGGTTGAACCCACGCAATTCTGAAAGCGAAGGCTTTTGAAATCAGCCGGTTGAAATCCGACCTTCCCAATCGACACCCCAGGGTTGGCGGCGGGGTTAGGCTTCTCCGCATGGGGAAGCATTTCAACAGCAGCATGGATGACGCGGCCTGGCGGGGGTTGTTCGGCGGTGGCATGGGGGCGAGGCGTCGAAGGCTTTGCGGGCCGAGGCGGGGGTATCGCACGACACCTGGACGGCGAACGCCAAACGGCTGGGGATGCGGATCGGCGACCTGCCGGCCGATCATCCGGCGCGGCGGTCGATCTCCATCCTCGAGCGGCCGGACGACTGGCGCCATCCCAACAGCGGCCTGACGGCGGGACAGTGGCGCGAGGTCTTCGCCATGCTGGCCCAGGGGGCCACCTATGGCGACGTGGAGGCGCGGTTTCCGGTCCGGGCCTCGACCGTGGCTTCCATGGCGGGGAAACTGGGCCTTCAGAGGAGCCAGAGGGCGCGGGCCGAGGGCGAGCCGCCGGCCGACGACCGGACGCCCGACCCGGAGACGGCGGCGGCGATCTGGGGCGTGACCGTCGATCCGGCCGACCCCGAGGCGACGCGGGCGGCCTTCTGGCGCTCGATCCAGCGCGCGGCGCGCGAGGGGCGGTTCGCCGTGGTGGACCGGATCGGCCGGGCCAAGGAACGGGTCGATCGGCTGATCGAACGGGAGCGGAAACGCCCTGCGGGCGGATTGTTTCCTGGGGGCTATCGCCCTTCGGGCTGCTTGAGCCCCCAGACCCCTGTGTCTTCTGGGGGCTATCGCCCTTCGGGCTACATGAGCCCCCAGACCCCCGGTTGGGCTGGGGGGTTGGTCCTGCGCGACGCGCAGAAGCCGCCGGAGGGGGATTGGTCGACCTGGTTGTTTCTGGGCGGGCGCGGGGCGGGCAAGACGCTGGCGGGGGCGTCGTGGATCGCCGACATGGCCGAGCGGCTGGGGCCGGGCGGGCGGCTGGCCCTGATCGGCGCCACCCTGCACGACGTGCGCGAGGTGATGATCGAGGGGCCGTCGGGGGTGATGAGCCTGCCGCGCTGGACCCTCGCCGGGCCGGACGGGGAGCGGGGCCTGGAGCCTGGGCCGTGGCGGGGGCCGGTCTATCAGCCGTCGCGGTGGCGGCCCTGTACGAACAGGGGCGGGTGCGGCACGCTGGAGACTTCGCCGCCCTGGAGGAGGAGCTGATGGCCCTGGGGGCGGCCGAGGACGACGCGCCGGACGAGGGCCATTGGGACCGGGCCGACGCCCTGGTCTGGGCCGTGACCGACCTGATGCTGAACGACCGGAGCGAGGGGCCGCGCGTGCGCCGGCTTTAGGCGGCCCTGATTAGGCGGCCCCGACTAGGCAGCCATGATGGCGAGGTCGTCGGGGCTCTCGCCCCGGCCGAGGAGGCCGGTCTCGAAGTCCATGAAGATGTCCATCAGCTCCTCGACCCCCGGCGGATGGGCGGCGGGGCGGAAGCGGAAACGCCAGTAGCTGACGATATGCTGCACGGCCCCCAGTTGGTCGCCCAGCTTGGCGAACATCGACGGGGCGTCCAGCAGGAAGTCGCGGAAGGCGGTGGGGCGGCCCTCCTGGGTCAGGCGGGCGTAGGCGTCGTCATAGACCCGCAGGGTGCGGCTGACCTCGTCGCAGGTGCGGATGATGCGGCCGCGCAGGACGGCGCGGCTGCGGTCCAGATGCTCGCGGGCCGGGCGGTCGACCTTGCCGGTCGGCTTGATGGTGCGCACCGCCTCGGCGACGACCGCGACCTCGCCCAGCAGGGTCGACAGGGTCCATTTGTAGTAGAGGAAGCCCTTCCAGCAGAAGACCCCCTCCTGATACTGCTCCGGCGCCAGGCGCAGGGTCTGGCGCAGGGCCTCCAGCTGGTCGCCGGGCGTGTTGGACAGGATCTTGGCCGCCATCCGCGCCGCCGACTCCGAGGCCACGGCGACGGTGTCCCCGCCGAGGCTGAGGGTGACCAGGGGCTCGATCTCGCCGTGGACGAAGGCCTGCATCCGCTGCAGGTCGCTGTCGCTGATCGAGAAATAACAGGGCGCCGGGTCCAGACCGCCGCGTCGCAGCTGCTCGCGCAGCAGGAAGGGATCCAGCGACGGCAGTTTGTCGATCAGCCGCAGCGTCTCGATGTCGGGATGGGTCGGGGCGACGCCGAAGGCCTCGGCCATCATCCGCTCGAAGCCGATCTGGTTGACGAAGACATAGCGGCCGCCGGTCTTCAGGTCCTCGTCGTCGATGGGGATGACCACCTTGGTGGCCACCTGGCGTCGGCCGGTGAACAGGTCGGTCTCGTTGCGCCGCAAGCGGTGCTTGATGATCAGGGCGCGGTTCAGGACCGGGGTGCGGAAGATCGGCCGTGCGGCCCAGTCCGGATTGCGCACGGCGCCGTCGGCGCGGCTGTCGCCGTTCTCCTCCCACACGCGCAGCAGGTTCAGCACCCGGGCGGTGGAGGCCGAGCCCCTGAGATGCTCGAGATTGCGAACGACGCGGTCAGTCATGCCGCACAGATTGCAACACCAATGATGACCAATGGCTTAGCTTTACGGGGGGAACGGCAAATTCCGCGCGACCCGAGGCGCGGACGGGCCTAGACTGGCCGCATGCAGATGTTCGACATTCTGGTGATCGCCGCCATCGCCGCTGTCACGGTGACGCTGGGGTTCGGCCTCTATTCGCTGTTCCGGGGCGGGGACTACGCCCGCAGCCATTCCAACAGGCTGATGCGCTGGCGGGTCGGGTTGCAGGCCGTCGCGGTGCTGCTGCTGGTCGGGGGGATGATCTGGAAGGCGACCGGATCTTGAGGGGCGCGGAGGCCCGGTCATGGTGACGCTGAACAAGATCTATACGAAGACCGGCGACGGGGGCCAGACGCGGCTGGCCTCGGGCGCGCCCGTGTCCAAGTCCGACCGCCGGGTCGAGGCCTATGGGGCGGTGGACGAGCTGAACGCCGTGATCGGGGTGGCGCGGCTGAACAGCGGCCAGAACGACCGGATCGACGCCATGCTGGCCCGGATCCAGAACGAGCTGTTCGACCTGGGCGCCGACCTGGCCACGCCGCTGGACCCGCCGCCGGCCTGGGAGGCGCTGCGCATCCTCGACAGCCAGGTGGAGCGGCTGGAGCAGGAGATCGACTGGATGAACGAGAGCCTGAAGCCGCTGGACAGTTTCATCCTGCCGGGCGGCTCGCCCCTGTCGGCCCACCTGCACGTGGCCCGCACGGTGTGCCGCCGCGCCGAGCGCGAGGCGGTGCGGCTGGTCGAAGCGGGGGCCGAGGTCAATGGGGCGGCGGTGCGGTATCTGAACCGGCTGTCGGATCATCTGTTCGTGGCGGGCAGGCGGGCCAATGCGAACGGGGCCAACGACGTGAAGTGGAAGCCGGGGGCGACGCGGTAGGGGCGTAACGCCCTTTCGTCATTCGTCCTTTCGTCCTTCTCTCTTTCGTCATTCCGGGCGAAGGGCCGCTTGGCCCGAAGACCCGGAACCCAGCGGCGCCGAAGGCGAAATCCATCCGCCGCACACTATTGAAAAACCGTATCCGCGACAGGTTCGCGCTCTCGCGCGCCGCTGGGTTCCGGGTCTCCGCTGCGCTGCGCCCGGAATGACGAAAGATTACATATGGTGTAGGTTGTGTGCATGGCGACCCATCGCACCTTTGTCGCCACCTACATCATGGCGAGCGGACGGAACCAAACGCTGTATGTCGGGATGACGTCGAACCTTGTGGCGCGGGCGTGGAAGCATCGAAACGGGACGTTCGAAGGCTTCGCCAAGGAGAACGGCTGCACGCGGCTGGTCTGGTTCGAGCGACATGTGTGGGTTGTGGACGCCATCACGCGCGAGAAGCGGATCAAGGGGTGGAAGCGGGATTGGAAGCTGAAGCTGATCGAGGATTTGAACCCCGGTTGGCGGGATCTGGCGGCGGACTGGTACGAAACGACCGATCCGAACTGGACGCCGCCGGAAGAGGATTGATCACCCTCTTTCGTCATTCCGGGCGAAGGGCCGCTTGGCCCGAAGACCCGGAACCCAGCGGCGCCGAAGGCGAAATCCATCCGCCGCACCATGTTTGAAGATCGAATCCGCGACAGGTTCGCGCTCTCGCGCGCCGCTGGGTTCCGGGTCTTCGCTACGCTTCGCCCGGAATGACGAAAGCAAAGGGAGGGGCTTTAGTTCGCCGGTCGGGCCGCGGCGAGGGCGGCCTTCTGGCGGGTGATTTCGGCGGCGAGGGCGCGGTCCTGGGCGGCGAGTTCGTCCTCGATACGGATCAGTTCGCGATTCTTTTCGTCCGAGGCCTCGGCGCGGGAGACGCCGTTGGGGCGGCCGGTGATCTGGGCGATGGAGATGGGCTGGGCGCAGATACGGTGTTCGATGTCGTACCACTTGCCCGCCGCCTCGCAGCGTTCGCCCGGGGCGACCCAATAGTCCTGAAAGACGAAAATGCCCGCCACCACGACGCCGAACAGGGCGAAGAAGATCATGGACAGGCGGGGAAAGGTCAGAAAGCGCTTCATCTCTGGGTCCGTTGGGCGGGATTTTGCACGGGAGCTTGACCCCGCGTTACGTTGACAGGCCTTCGCGACCGCTCCATGTCCTGCCCCTGCATTCAGGCGATTTCACGGATAGACCCATGAAGGTTCTCGTCCCCGTCAAACGGGTGATCGACTATAACGTCAAGGCCCGCGTCAAGGCCGACCAGTCCGGCGTGGACCTGGCCAACGTCAAGATGAGCATGAATCCCTTCGACGAGATCGCCGTCGAAGAGGCGGTTCGTCTGAAGGAAGGCAAGGAGCATCACGCCGCCGGAACGGCCACCGAGATCGTCGTGGTCTCCATCGGCGTGACCCAGGCCCAGGAAACCATCCGCACCGCCCTGGCCATGGGCGCGGACCGGGGCCTGCTGATCCAGTCGGACACGGACCTGGAGCCGCTGGCGGTCGCCAAGCTGCTGAAGGCGGTGGTCGAGGAAGAAAAGCCCGACCTGGTCCTGATGGGCAAACAGTCCATCGACGGCGACAATAATGCGGTGGGCCAGATGCTGGCCGCCCTGCTGGACTGGCCCCAGGCGACCTTCGCCGGCAAGCTGGCCATCGACGGCGGCAAGGCCACGGTGACGCGCGAGGTCGACGGCGGCCTGCAGACCCTGGCCGCCGAACTGCCGGCGGTGGTGACGGTGGACCTGCGGCTGAATACGCCGCGCTACGCCTCCCTGCCCAACATCATGAAGGCCAAGAAGAAGGAGATCGCCGTCAAGGCGGTCGCCGATTACGGCGTCGACGTCGCCGACCGTCTGAAGGTGCTGAAGGTCGCCGAGCCGCCCAAGCGGTCGGCCGGCGTCAAGGTGGCCGATGCGGCCGAACTGGTTTCCAAGCTCAAGTCCGCGGGAGCGCTGTAATATGGCTGTCCTCGTCATCGCCGATCACGACGGTTCGACCGTTCGCGACACCACCCACAAGACCGTGACCGCCGCCCTGGCCCTGTCGTCCGACGTGGACGTCCTGGTCGTCGGGCAGGGCGCGCAGGCGGCCGCCGACAGCGCGGCCAAGATCGCCGGCGTGCGCAAGGTGCTGCTGGCCGAGAGCGCCGGCCTGGGCAAGGTGCTGGCCGAGGCCGTCGAGGCCACGGTCCTGCCGCTGGCCGCCGGCTACGACGCCATCCTGACCCCGGCCTCGACCGACGGCAAGAATTTCGCGCCCCGGATCGCCGCCAAGCTGGACGTGGCCCCGATCTCGGACATCGTCGAAGTGGTCTCGGCCGATACCTTCGTGCGGCCGATCTACGCCGGCAACGCCCTGGAGACGATCCAGTCGGCCGACGCCAAGAAGGTGATCACCGTGCGCCCGACGGCCTTCGCCGCCGCCGCCGAGGGCGGGTCCGCCCCGGTCGAGAGCGTCGCCGGCGCCGATGCGCCCAAGACGAGCTTCGTCTCGGACGAAATGGTCAAGTCGGACCGCCCCGAACTGGGCGCCGCCAAGATCGTCGTCTCGGGCGGCCGCGCCCTGGGTTCGGCCGACGAGTTCCACGCCGTGATGGAGCCCCTGGCCGACAAGCTGGGCGCCGCCATCGGCGCCTCGCGCGCCGCAGTCGACGCCGGCTACGCCCCCAACGACTATCAGGTCGGCCAGACCGGCAAGGTGGTGGCCCCGGCCCTGTATATCGCCATCGGCATCTCGGGCGCGATCCAGCACCTGGCGGGCATGAAGGACTCCAAGACCATCGTCGCCATCAACAAGGACCCGGACGCCCCGATCTTCCAGGTCGCGGACTATGGGCTGGTCGCCGACTACAAGACCGCCGTGCCGGAGCTGATGGCCGCCCTGGGCTGAGGCTGAGGCTTGGGGGCTGAGGCTTCATGAAACTGCCAGGCGGTGAGCGCGCGGTTGTTCCGGATGGAAAAATCGAAGCCTACTGCCTGTCGGTTCACCACCCCGAGGGTCGGCACAAGGCCCGGGTCTTCGCGGCGGCGCTGGGTCTGACCCTGGCTGATGCGCCGCTGCTGAAGCGCCGACTTCTGGAGGCCGCGCGGGATGCGGATGCGGTCCCGGTCGGCGAGACCGCGTTCGGGACTCTGTACCGGGTGCGCTTCATGCTAGAATATCGGGGTCGTGCGGCGATGATACGCAGCGGCTGGATCGTCGGACTGGATGGCGCACCTCGCCTGACCACGGCGATGGTGGAATGACGACGATGGCTGAAGAACTCGATGTCGTGGCTCTTCTGACGGATCGCCCGGACCTGGGCCTGAAAAAGGGCGACCGGGGCACGGTCGTGATGACGCTCGGCGAGACGGGGTTGCTGGTGGAATTCGCCGACGACAACGGCGTCGAGCGGGCGACCCCGAGCCTGGACGTGGGAGAGGTCGAAGT
>Ga0209643_1002311_pt1 | contig 12776 bp, 11 predicted proteins | sample AutmiccBRH37_all_FD_187383 | JGI IMG/M metagenome (GOLD analysis project Ga0209643, IMG submission 187383) | Deep subsurface microbial communities from Mt. Terri, Switzerland - Autotrophic microbial communities BRH/37_all (SPAdes) (version 2) | ecosystem: Environmental > Aquatic > Deep... | reverse complement strand
TGCAAAAGGTTAACAAAGCATGAAAATACCGGCCTTGGCTGGGTGATAGCTGCCTCCAGAAGTGTTTGCGACACGCCCGATCATACCGTCTTCGCGCAGCATGAGGCCGTAGCGCGCTTTCCCGATGGGCAGCTTGCGCATGCCATTCGAGTACACCCTGTCCAGAAACTCCGCCGCATCTGTTCCGAGGACCTCTATTTTGCCAAGCATGGAAACATCGCAAAGGCCGGCATTCGCCCGAACATTGGTTGCCTCTCGATCGACGCTCTCCCGCCAGGTCGTTTCGTAGTCACGCGGGAACCAGGCGGAGCGATACCATAGACCGGATTCTACAAACACGGCGCCGTGCTTTGCCGCCCAATCGTGGAGCGGCGACTTCCGGACCGGCTGGAAATGCTCCCCATGGTAGGAACCCGCTAGCGATCCGAAGGAGACAGGCGTATAGAACGGGCGAAATGTCGTTGTGCCGACCTCTCTAGGGGACACGCCGCGCGCGTCGGCAAGGAGACCGATCGCGTTCACATTCGACAGCTTGCCCTGATCTGTTGCCATCCCATTGGTCGTGTATCGCTTCGCGTGCTCGACATGGCCATAGCCTTCCTGGACCGCAAGACCGAGATCCCTGTGGTGAACGTCATTCTGAAAATCCACGAAGGCTTTACCGCGGATACGTGGAATCGACCACAAGGCGCGCGCCGGCGGGACAACAATATCATCCTCGATGGTGCCAAAATCCTGCTGCCCTACGCGAAAACCAAGATCGCCGACGAGACTCGCTGCCTTTGCAGCACCATCGTCCAGACATGCGGCGATCCCGGAAATAGCATCGCAAGAGCCCGCAACGACGAGCCCGCTCAATTCCGGTGCGAGGAATGCCGCATACTGATCAGACCAATCGGGCTTGCCGCCGCGGTGGCAGGCAAGGTGTATGATTGGGCTAAAACCTCCAGCCATTGCCAAGGCATCGACCTTCAGGTTTTCTCTCCGATTGCCGTTCCAGATATCGACTGAAGATAACCTCTTGCCGCCGTGAGCGTCCGAAACCACCGCACCGCGGATGACCCGGAATTCACCGGAATATGGCGGGTTCGCGTCACTTCGGCTGTCGATAACGGCAACAACCGGTTGCCCCCTCGCTTCGAGATCGCGCGCGAGAGCATAGCCGCTATCATTCGTCGTGAAGATCGCAGTTCGAGTACCCGGTGCAACAGCAAAGCGATTCAAATAGGTTCGCATTGCCGTCGCCATCATGACGCCTGGAATGTCATTCCCGCCGAAGACGAGTGGGCGCTCCTCCGAGCCGCTGGCCAAGAGCGCCTTCTTGGCAACGATGCGCCAGAGCCTTTCCGCGAGCCGGCCGGCATCGGCAACACTATCCCCCCTTTGGACGCGCTCCACCGCGCCGAAAACGTTACCATCATACCAACCGAATACGGTCGTACTGGCCAGCACCCGCGCATTGGGGAAGGAGTTCAGCTCGCCCACGGCTTGCCGCACGAATTCCGGAGCTGACACGCCGCCAATCGTTGCGGTTTCCGAAAGAAACGAGCCGCCAATCATTGCCTGCTCATCGACGAGCACAACGCGCGCACCTGATCGCGCGGCAGTCAAGGCCGCCGCTATTCCGGTGGGACCACCGCCGATCACCAAAAGATCGCAATGCGTCCAGGTCTTTTCAAAGCGATCTGGATCCGCTTTGCCCGACGCTTTTCCGAGACCCGCGGCTGTCCGGATCAGCGGCTCGTAGACCATTTCCCAGAACCACGACGGCCGCATGAAGGTCTTGTAGTAGAAACCGGCCCCCAGGAAGGGAGAGAGCAGGCCGTTCACCGCGCCAAAGTCGAATTCAAGGGAGGGCCACCGGTTCTGGCTGGAGGCTTCCAGACCGGCGTACAGCATCTGCGTCGTGGCCCGCGTATTGGGCTCAGAGCGCCCGCCGCGGCCTACCGTAACCAGCGCGTTCGGCTCGGAGGCACCGGCTGTTAGGATGCCGCGTGGACGATGATATTTGAAGCTGCGACCGACAAGTTGACGACCGTTGGCCAGAAGCGCCGATGCCAACGTGTCACCGGCAAAGCCATGCATCGACTTACCGTCGAAGGTGAATGCTAGTGGTGCGGCACGGTCGATGAGACCGCCGGCCGGTAGACGATGGGTGCTCATCGAGGGTATTCTCCTTCGAGCGTAGCATCCCGGCTCGCCTCAATTTCATGGGTTGCAGTGTCGCGGGTGACGATCAGCCAGCGGCGGCATCCGGCTGTATGGTGCCAAAACTCGTCATGACGGCCGCGGGGATTCGTGCGCAAATAGACATACTCGAACCACGCTTCCGGACCGGCCAGCGTTTCTGGGCGTGGAAGGGCCGCCCCCTTCACCGTGAACTCTTCCTTTGGGCGGCCGCCGCAATGTGGGCAGGGAATAAGACTTGCCATTCGTTCAATCCAGATCGGCAGGGGTTAGTGCAGGTTCGGTTGTGCGCCGCTTCCGGTTTCATCAATCAGATAACCGCGCTCGAAGCGGTCGAGACGAAATGCCGATGCGGTCGCATGCGATGTCCCGCGAGCGAGCAAGTGGGCGAAGCAATAGCCGGATGCCGGCGTCGCCTTGAATCCGCCGTAGCACCAGCCCGCGTTGAGATAGAGATTTTCGATTGGCGCGCGATCGATGATGGGCGAACCGTCCATGGACATATCCATGATACCCCCCCAGGACCGAAGAATACGAACGCGCGAAAGCGAAGGGATCATCGTCTTCGCCGCCTCGGCGACATGCTCGACGGTCGCCAGATTGCCGCGCTGAGCATAGGAATTGTAACCATCAATGTCGCCGCCGAAGACCAGGCCACCCTTATCTGATTGCGATATGTAGAAATGCCCCATTCCAAACGATACGACGCAGTCGATGAAGGGTTTCAGTCCCTCTGACACGAACGCCTGCAACACATGGCTTTCGATCGGAAGCTTGAGGCCGGCCATCTCCGCAAGCCTTGACGAATTGCCGGCCGTGGCCAATGCCAGCTTGCCGCAGCCAATGAAGCCGCGGCTGGTCTCAACGCCAATGACTTTTCCGCCCTGGCGGCGTATTCCGTTGACCTCGCAGTTCTGGATGATATCGACGCCGCGGCTGTCGGCGCCGCGGGCATAGCCCCAGGCGACGGCATCGTGGCGAACCGTGCCGCCACGGCCCTGAAGGAACCCGCCCAGAATAGGAAAACGCGTGTTGTTGAAGCCCAGGTACGGTGCCATTGCCTTCACTGCATCGAGATCGAGCAACATTGCATCGACGCCATGGAGGTGCATGGCGTTTCCCTTCCGAATGAAGGCGTCGCGCTGGCCGTCCGTATGAAAGAGATTGAGCACGCCGCGTTGGGAAACCATGGCGTTGAAATTGAGTTCCCGCTCCAGCCCTTCCCAGAGTTTCAACGAGAATTCGTAGAAAGGATTATTTCCCGGAAGCAGATAGTTCGAGCGGATGATGGTCGTGTTGCGTCCGACATTGCCGGACCCAATGTAGCTCTTTTCCAATACAGCTATGTTCGAGAGCCCGAATTCCTTTGCGAGATAGTAGGCCGTCGCAAGTCCGTGACCACCGCCTCCGACAATGATGACATCATAATGCGGCTTCGGTTCGGGGCTGCGCCAGGCTGGCTTCCACCATCTGTTACCGAAGAGGCCGTTCGCAAAAATGGAGAGGGCGGAGTAGCGCATAGAAGGGTCCCGAATATGCTGCGGGGAAATGCAGCGCATCGCATTATGCTGCGATGCGCTGCTGGACATTCGATCAAGCCGGGTTCGAACCCGCCCAGCCCGAGATCGCCTTGGCTTCGAGGAATTCTTCAATCCCCCAAATGCCGCCTTCGCGAGCCCGGCCGGATGCCTTCACACCGCCGAACGGCGAACCCGCGCCGCGAGGATTGCCATTCATTTCGATCATCCCGGCGCGGAGCTGCGAGGCGACGCGGTTACGCCTTTCGCCGTCGGTGGATTGGACGTAGTTCGACAAGCCATAAGGCGTATCATTAGCGATCCGGACAGCCTCTTCTTCGGTGTCGAAAGGGATGATCGTCAGGACCGGTCCGAAGATTTCTTCCCGTGCGATTGCCATATCATTGTTGGCGTCGGCAAAGATCGTCGGACGGACGAAGTAGCCCTGTTCATGCCCTTCCGGACGACCGAGACCACCAGCGATGAGACGCGCCCCTTCGTCGATTCCCTTCTGGATCATTTCCTGGACCTTCTGGAACTGCGCCTCCGAGGCAAGCGGTCCGATATGGTTGCCGGGCTTGTGGCTGGAATCGACCACGAGGCTTTCCGCAACCGCCTTCGCCTCATCAACGACGCGATCGTAGATGGACCGTTCGACCAGCATACGCGTTGGCGCATTGCAGCTCTGCCCGGTATTGTTGAAGCAATGGAGGACACCGCGCTTCACCGCTTCCGCATCCGCGTCGGCAAACACCAAGTTGGCACCTTTTCCACCAAGCTCGAGGACGACCCGTTTCAGAGTTTCTGCTGCGGTCTTGGAAATCGCGACGCCGGCGCGCGTGGAGCCCGTGAAGCTGATCATTTCCACATCGGGATGCGAGGACAGACGCGTGCCTACGCCAGCACCATCGCCGTTGACGAGATTGAAGACCCCCTTGGGGAAACCAGCCTCGTCGATGTATTCCGCGAACAGCATCGAGGAAAGCGGCGCGATCTCGGAGGGCTTGTGGACCATGGTGCAGCCCGCCAGCAGCGCGGGGATGACCTTGAGGGTCACCTGATTCATCGGCCAGTTCCAAGGAGTGATGAGGCCGACAACGCCGATCGGGTCCATGAGGATGCGGTCGTTGGGAGCATGCGGACCGAGCGGCCGGATGAACTCGAAGTCCTTGAATGCGGTGATGAAGTTCGAGATGTGCCAGGTGCCGGCGCCGACTTGCTTTTCCAGCGCCATGTCGATAGGCGCGCCCATCTCCAGGCTGATTGCCTGGGCCATTTCCGGCGCGCGACGCTTGTAGATTTCGAGCAAGCGCTCGACCAGCTTGAGACGTTCGGCGGGGGCAGTCTTCGACCAGCTCTCGAACGCACGCTTGGCGACCGCGACGGCCCGGTCGGCGTCGGCGGGGCTACCGATGCTGATAACTGCGCAGGCCTCTTCGGTCGACGGATCGATAACGGCGAGTTCGCGGGCTTCCAGCGGTGCCACCCATTCGCCATCGATGTAAAACAATTTCTTTTCCAGCATTGTTGTCTCCAATTTTTCGAAAGGAAGGTTGTTGCCCGCCGCAAAAAGCGGGCATCGATGGCGTTAGATGATGAGGTCGATGAGGAACGGCGCCTTCTGCTTGAAGCTCTGCTGCATCAGGTCGGCGCACTCTTCCATCGTTGTCGCGCGTGCCGCCTCGACACCCATGCCGTTTGCCAGCTTGATCCAGTCGAGGTCGGGGTTCGAGAGGTCAAGCATCCCCATTGCCGTCGGGCCGGGAACGGCGCCGACGTTTTTATACTCACCGATCAGGATGTTGTACTTCCGATTGTTGAGCAGGATCGTCGTGCAGGGCAGCTTTTCGCGGGCCTGGGTCCAGAGCGACTGAAGCGAATACATCGCGGAGCCATCCGCCTGCAGGCTAATGACGCGCCGATCACCACCACCAGCGACCGCGGCGCCGGTGGAAACCGGAAGGCCGTCACCGATCGCGCCGCCGCCAAGATTCAGCCAGTCGTGCGCTGGGGCATTGTGTGTGAGCTTGTAGAAGTCGCGGCCGTACGAGATGCTCTCGTTGGATACGATCGAGTTTTCGGGCATCAGCGCCGCGAGGGTGACGGCCAGGTTCTCCTGTGTCGTAGCCCCGCGCGCAGGCTCTGGACGCGGACCTGCATCCGGGATCGCCACTTCCGGAGCACCAAGCTCGTCGACGAGCGCCTGCAGGGCTGCTACCGAATCCTGGTCGAAACGGGACAGGACATGGATTTGGGCATTCGAAGGATACTGCGTCGATGGCTTGCCCGGATAAGCGAAGAAACCGACCGGCGCTTTCGCGTTGACGAGGACGATATGCTTGTACTGGCTCAGTGCCTGTATCGCGGCGTCCGTCCCGTAGGGCACACGTTCGAGTGCAAGACGGCCACGGCCGCGCTGCATGTGACCATTGGTGTAGGTAGCGAGCAGGTGCGCGCCAGTCGCTTCGGCAACACGCCATGCAAGAAGCTGAGAGGGAGCAAGCGTTGCCTGATCCGCGAGGAGGATCAAGACATTGCGGTTCGAGCGAAGGACTCGTGCCACGTTTTCGACCGCATGAGGGTCAATCGGCGGAGCGGCGGGAACGGGCAGCGGATCAGCGACAAGGCCGCCAGGGTTCCACGACGCGTCGGCGGGCAGAATGAGCGTCGAGATCTGGCCGGAAACAGCACGAGCGTTCTGGACTGCGACAGCCGCATCGCGACCGACCTCGGCAACGTCGGTGCTGGTGCGAACCCAATGCGACACGGTCCGCGCCATCCCTTCTGTATCGGCGGTTAGCGGCGCATCAAAGGGGCGATGATAGGTCGCCTGATCGCCAACGATGTTCACGATGCCGGCGCGAGCACGCCGCGCATTGTGGAGATTGCCCATGCCGTTTGCGAGGCCAGGGCCACAATGGAGCAGTGTGCAAGCTGGCTTGCGCGCAATCCGGTAATAACCGTCAGCCATGCCAGTGACAATGTTCTCCTGAAGGCCGAGAACACAATGCATGCCTGGGATGCGATCGAGCGCTCCGACGAAGTGCATCTCGCTGGTGCCAGGATTGGCGAAGCATGTGTCGACGCCGGAATTCAGGAGGGAATGAACCAGGCTTTCAGCGCCGTTCATCTGATTGGTGGCTGCTTGAGAGGACATATTTCTGCACCTGTTAGTTACGACAAAGGGTTGTAGTGGTAGTAGGGAAATCGTTGCGGGGAGAACGGCGCGATCGGGACGCTCGGCTCTCGGCCGGCGACAAGATCCGCGACGATCTCCGCGGTTCTGGGCGCCGCCGTCATGCCGACATGACCGTGACCAAACGCATGAATCACATGGCGAGAAAAGCGAGAGCGGCCGATCACCGGCAGGCCATCGGCAATCGAAGGCCGATGCCCCATCCATCGATCAACAATCATGTCGTCGCGGTTTCCCAGCCCTGGAAACGCATTTACCGCGTGTTGGACAAGGAGTTCCGCGCGACGCCAATCAGGCGCAGCCTTGACACCCGCGATCTCCACCTGCCCGGCTATCCTGACACCTGCGGGTGTCATGTTGATTGCCATTTTACCGTCGGCGGGCATTACCGCCTGACAAGGCTGGATCTTCGGATTCTTGATAACAGCGTGGTAGCCGCGCTCGCTCTTTAATGGAATCTGGTCACCAACTTCCAACGCAAAAGTCTTCGAATGGACACCCGCTGCGACGACAGCGTAATCGCAGGGAATTGATCCTTCAGGCGTGCGAACAGCGGCAAGACCAGCCGGCGTGAAATCGAAACCGAGGGCGCGTGCCCTCAGTTGTTCTGCACCTGACCGCTTCGCCGTCGCCACTATCTGAGCAACAAACGCGCCGGGATCGACACACTGCGCCCCATCTTCCACGAGCACCCCGAAGCGATATCGCTCGGAGAGCTGGGGTTCGCAAGCGCGTAACGCGTCATCGTCCAAAGCGATCCAGCGAATCCCATGCTCGCGCCGAAGCCGCCAGAAACTCGCCTCCGCTTCAAAGGCGGCGCGATCGGAAAAGGTATGGAGAAGGCCGTTTCTTTTGATTAAGTCAACTCGCCCAACCTTCACTGCAAGCATCTCGTATTGCGCGGGCGCGCCAGCAAGTAGCCCAGCAAGAGCTTCTGCGATCATCGCCATACGCTTTCTGGTCGATCCGGCGGCAAGGAAACCAGCCAGGAAGAACAAATGGCTCGGCAGCGCCTTCCAGCGCACGACCAACGGACCGGAAGGATCGGCAAGAAGGGCCGGAAGCTTTCTCCAAAGTCCCGGAGTCGCGACGGGAATGATCGAGCCCGGACTGATCCAGGTACCGTTCCCATAACTCGCCGCCTGCGGGCCGCCAGGCTCCTCGGGTTCGACGAGCGTCACCTTGCATCCGTCTTCCGCCAAGGCGAGTGCAGTGCATGCGCCAATGATGCCGGCGCCGATCACCACGACCTGATGAGCCATAGCCTACGCTCCTCTCCGCACGGCACTGACACCATATAGTGCTAACGCATTTATTTACCGTCCCGAAGGTAAATAACAGGAAGTATGTTGTCAATTGGTATTGATCGATAATTCAGTGCCTTGACCGGCAAATACCAAGACGAGGAGAAGCAGCAAGAGGACAATAGCTGCCTCCGGGGAAACCCGACTTTCGAGGGTTGTCAACGCAAATCGCCGAGCTTGCCTCGCGGCGAGCCCGGCAAATCAGCCAGCCTGAGGGGGAGAGTTATCCCAGACGACGCAGGAAGTGACGGGTCGCCTCTTCCCTTGGCTGGGCAAAGAGTTCCTTGGACGGAGCCTGCTCGACAACGACACCCTGATCCATGAAGATCGTGCGGTCGGCGACGTCCCGCGCGAAGTTCATTTCATGGGTGACGATGACCATCGTCCGATGCTCTTGGGCCAGCGAGCGGATGACATCAAGCACTTCACCGACAAGCTCTGGATCGAGCGCGGAGGTGGGCTCATCGAATAAGATGACTTCCGGCTCCATCGCAAGCGCACGCGCGATGGCCGCACGCTGCTGTTGTCCGCCCGACATCTGGGAAGGATACGCCGCTGCTCTCGCGGCAAGCCCTACCCTCTCCAGAAGAGCCATCCCTCGCGCTTCAGCTTCTTTTTTCGCCATGCCTTTGACGATGACCAGCCCCTCGATCACATTCTCAAGAGCGGTTCGGTGTGGGAAGAGGTTGAAGTTCTGGAATACGAAGCCGGCACGAAGGCGAAGGGCGCGAAGCTCGCCCTGTTGCCGGCTTAGCGGCACAGTGCAGTTGATCGTATGCTCACCGAGGCGGATGGTGCCGACCTGTGCTTCTTCCAGTCCATTCAGACACCGCAGCATGGTGGTTTTGCCTGAACCGGACCGCCCGATTACCGCGACGACCTCGCCGCGAGCGATCTCCAGGTCGATCCCCTTCAGAACTTGCAACGTGCCATAAGACTTATGAAGGCCGCGAACTTCGATCATGGATTTGTTGGTCATCGCGTTACGCCTTTCGTTGAATGTGGCGCGTCGCGCGGCGTTCGAGATCCCACTGCAACGACGAAAGTACCGTGGAGATCACCCAATAGATGCCGGCAGCCGCGAGATACATTGCGAAAATCTGGAAGGTTCGCGCCGTGATGAGCTGGGCCTCGCGGAAAAGATCGGGAACCTGGATCGTCGCGGCAAGCGAGGTGTCCTTCACCAAAGCGATGAAGCTATTGGAAAGGGGCGGAATGGCTATACGGCTCGCTTGGGGAAGGATCACGCGACGCATCGTCTGCGTCCACGTCATCCCGATGGTCGAAGCTGCCTCCCACTGGCCGCGGTCCACGGCGGAGATTGCCGAACGGAGGATTTCCGCATTGTAGCCCGCCACGCTAAGTGTAAAGCCGATCAATGCGGACGGCACGGGACCGAGCGTAATCCCGAATTCCGGTAGGCCGTAGTAGATGATGAACAGCTGCACCAGCAACGGAGTGCCGCGGATGAACGACACGTAGATGCGCGCCGGTATACTGAGAATCCGCTTTGGCGACAAACGCGCCAAAGCGATCAGAAAACCCAAAACGAGGCCGAATGCCATCGAGGCAACGCTCAGGCCGATGGTGTAGACCACACCCCGCAGAAGATACGGGGCGGACTGTACGATGAGATCGATACTAGATTGCATTCGTAGACATCCTCGAAGATTGGAGAGCCCGCAGGGCGTGCTGGGTTACTTCGTGATGTCGATGCCGAACCACTTTTCAGAGATTGACTTCATGGTGCCGTCGGCCTGCATGTCGGCGATTGCCTTGTCGATAGCTGCCTTGAACTCAGGATCCTTGCGAAGCGCTACGCCCTGTTCCTGCTTGGCGAACGACTCGCCGCCCGGAACGAAGATACCGCCGGTCTTCTTCATATAGTCGGCAGCGACCACACGGTCGTTGAGCACGGCATCGACACGGCCCGACTTCAGGTCGTTGTACTTCGTCGGCTCGTCGTCATAGGTGCGGATATCGGCGCCGGGGACATTTTCCTTGAGATACTGTTCGAAGTTGGTGCCGAGACCGACGCCGACAGCATGACCAGCGAGCTTGTCGGGCGAAGTCAGGGTGTCCTTGAGTTCCGGACGGGTGATGATCTGGATACCGGAGATCGTGTAGGGCGTCGAGAAATCATAGGACTTCTGGCGCTCCTCGGTGATCGTCACCTGATTGATGACCACGTCGATACGACCGGAACCGAGTGCGGCGAGGATACCGTCCCACTTCGTCGGCGAGAAGTTCGCCTTCAGGCCGAGGCGTTCGCAAAGCGCGTTGGCGAAATCGACGTCGAAGCCGACGAGTTTGCCGGACTCGTCCTGATAGTTAAAGGGGGATAGGTCCCCTCGAGGCCGACGACCAGCTCACCTTTTTTCGCGATTGCTTCCGGCACACCCTTGGCCGGGGCGTGTCGCAAACACTTCTGGAGGCAGCTATCACCCAGCCAAGGCCGGTATTTTCATGCTTTGTTAACCTTTTGCAGTCCGAAGAGGCGCGCAAGCAAATCATTCTGGTCATTGACGGTCCAGCCGCCTGAAAAGCCAAAGCCCTTCCGCAGCCACAGCATCGCCTCGAAACCCGCGATGGTTCGCCGCGCCGTGTTAAAGGATTGGAAACCGCCGATCTTCGGCATGTTCTTCTTCACCCGGAAATGGTCGCTCTCAATCCCCTGCTGGAGATGTTTGGTCACATAATGCACGGGATCGGGATGGAGAAGCCCATCATCAACCGACGTTTTGATCGTTGACGGGAAGGTGTTGGCCCCGTCCGTCCCAATCCTGTTCGGCGACAACAAGGGTTCATCTTTAAGCATCTTTCGGAAGAACCGCTTGGCAGCGTCGAGATCGCGCTTAGCGGTCAGCAGGAAATCCACCGGATTGCCATGCTTATCGATGGCTCGGTACAGATAGCGCCATTTGCCGCGGATCTTGACATAGGTCTCATCAATCCGGACCGAGCCGCAATGGGGTCGACGAAACTGCCGCAGCCGTTTCTCGATGACAGGTGCATAAGCCAATACCCAGCGGTTGATCGTGCTATGATCGACCTCGAAGCCCCGCTCGCGAAACATCTCTTCCAAGTCACGATAGCTGAGCGGGTAGCGCAAGTACCAGGCAACCGCCTGTACAATCAGCCAGGCCTCGAAATGCCTGCCCTTGAAATCATCCTTCGACTGGCGCTTCAGCTTTTCGGCAATGGTATTCAAAATCATCGGCTCGCTCCGCAATATCAGGAGCGGCAACTTCTCTCCCCATGGTCAACATCGAGTTAACCTGAAGAATTTGCGACAAGGCCCCAGCGAGACATTCGCCTCGCGTTCGAGGTCACCGCCGGCCCCGACCTTCCGCGTCGGAATAACCAGGCCGCGGACGATATGCGGGCATCGCGCCTCCAGCATCTCCAGTGCCGGCGCCAGATCGGTGTCGTTGGTGACGAGCACGATCTGGTCGATATCGCCGCTCAGCGCGTCGTCATAGAGCTGAAGCGCCAGGTTGACGTCCGACTGCTTCTCCTCGAGCTTCCAGACCTGGATCTTGTCGCAGTCGCGCGGCCAGCGCTTCGGATCGTCTGCGGGAACGATATGCTGGTTGGCCTTGTAGAGAGCATAGTGGCCCATCACGAAGGAGAGCCGGCCGCCGCAATGCGTCGTCAGCGCATTGTGATAGTGGGCTTGCGACGACACGGAATCCTCGCCCTTCGACGCGCTCTCGATGATCTTCGCGGTGAAATACTTGATCGCGCAGTCTGGATGCAGGGCCATCGTCGCCGGCGGACTATCCGGCGCGGGCCGGTAGAGGATCGTCGGCAGAATGTGCGTCTCGAACAGGGCAAGGACGTCGAGCCACTTGAAGGCCGTCTTGCGCAGGCACCCGTAATAGAGATTGTAGCCGTCGATATAGACGCGTGTTCGTAACGCCGGCACGCCCTGCCCCCAAGACATAAAAAAACCGGCTTGCGCCGGCTTTTTCCCCCAACCGCCCGGAGCCCATGTCTCTCAGGATGCTGGGTTAGTTGTTACCTCTCAACATAGTGTCGAGGGGCGTCCACGTCAATCGGTTTCGACAGCCACCGGCGCATTGCATCGGCGAATCCGCCGCGATCTGGCACAGAGTAGGCGTCCGAATCTCGATAGGCAAGTCTTTGTCCGGCCGCTTAAGTTCCGCCGGCGATCCCATGGTTGAGCAGGACGGAATAGGCCGGGCCTCGTCCTCCCTGCCCTTCTCTTCTCGTAACGACCGCTTCCCGATGGTGCCGATCGTTATCCAGCCGCAGCGCCGTGAGGACGGCGCGGCCGCGGCCGCAGCGAACCGGCCCCGCCGGTGAGCGGAGCAGGCGGAGGAAACCCGCGCTCCCCAATAGCGCCGTAGGGTTTTCCGGAGCCTCGTGGGTAACGGTCGGTTTCTCCACGTCGATGATCTTCTTCGATTGTGCCATGGGCCACCGCCCGTTTCGGGCGGCCGCGCTCTATGCGAAGGGGCACGGAGCCAGCCTGCGGCCGTCTCCGCCGATGCCGGTGACGATCGCTTGTCCTTCTCGGCTGCTGCGCATCCGGCACTGAGGCCCGCG
>Ga0209643_1002310_pt1 | contig 12781 bp, 14 predicted proteins | sample AutmiccBRH37_all_FD_187383 | JGI IMG/M metagenome (GOLD analysis project Ga0209643, IMG submission 187383) | Deep subsurface microbial communities from Mt. Terri, Switzerland - Autotrophic microbial communities BRH/37_all (SPAdes) (version 2) | ecosystem: Environmental > Aquatic > Deep... | reverse complement strand
CGGATATCTTCATCGCCTTCCCGCAGTTAGTAATGGCGATGGTGCTCACGACCTTCTTGGGCCCGAGTTTACGTAACGCGATGCTGTCGCTAATCCTGATCTGGTGGCCGCAGTACGCGAGGTTGGTACGCTCACAGGTGCTGCAGCTGAAAAACGAGGTGTATGTGGAGTCGGCGAGGTCCCTTGGGGCCAGCGACTACACAATCCTGAGCCGCTACATCCTGCGCAATGCCTGGACACCGATTATCGTCAAGGCCAGCCTGGACATGGGTCTGGCCATCCTGATGACGGCGAGCTTGGGCTTCATGGGGTTGGGGGCTACACCTCCCACGCCGGAGCTAGGCGCCCTGGTGACGCAGGGGCGGCGCTTTATCCTGACCGCGTGGTGGTATTCGACGGTGCCGGGGCTGTTTATTTTCCTCATCGTGTTTAGCTTTAACACCTTGGGCGACACGGTGCGGGACATGTTGGATCCCACGTTAAGGAACTAAGGAAAAGCACCGGCGCAACACAGGGGGCACCGGGCCAGCGCAGGTGCGACCGGCCCACTGGGGAACTGTCTGGAGCGGCGTTAGCTAGCAGTAACCAGCTTATCCAACCGATTCAATAGAGACCTGAAGGCACGGTGTCCAACGAGTGGGAGTGTCAACAATGTGTCAACCCCACTCCTCCGTCTCCTGTAGCCAGCCTCCCCATCGCCAGAACGCCCTGATGGTGGTGGGGGCTGGCTGCTTTGCGTTCTCCTGAGAATTCATAACTAATAGCAATAATGAGCACTAGGTGGTGTGAAGAGCGCCTGGCGCTGGAAGATGTGACGCGCGTCGGGCAGGTAGTCTCTCAAGGAACCTTGCGGCCGCTCGCTACTCGCTCCAGCATCTTGCGGTTCTCCTCTACGGCCTGCAGGGCCTTGTGCTTGCCCCAGTTCCATCCCCGCCAGTCGGAGACTGCTGGCGCCTCTGAATCACCCCATCGAAGTAGCAGGTGGTCGGCGAGGGTCTGTGCCTGGTTAGCCGGCAGCTCCGGGATGATCTCAATCAGCACCGGGACAGCGTCAGCGCTGAGGGAGTGGTTGTACTGCAGGTCATATCGCCCCGTTTCCCTGAAGTGAAGGAGGTTGGAGCGGGCGACGTAGGCGTCGGGATTGACGAGATGCAGGATGGCCAGGGCAAGGTACCCGGTGACAAGTACACCGGCGATAAAGCGCTCCCGCTGGTTGCGGAGAACGGTAGCGACAAACCAGGCGAAGATGAAGGCCAGCCAGACCATGAAGACAGTAACAAAGAACCGCAGCTCCGTCTGGCCGAACTCCTGCTGGTAGAGGCGCATGCGGTAGAAGGCCGAGACCATCACAAGATAGAGCAGGGCGACGAGGCCGCCGGAAAGCCACCGGAACAGGCGCTGCCCAGAGCCATCTTCCTGCCGGAGCAGCCAGTGGATGATGAGGAGCAGCGGCACTCTCCCCAGGGACAAGAAGGCAAAGGTATCGTCCAGGTGGCCCCAATCACCTTCGCTTCCCCGGGCTGTGGTCCGCAGGATCCCCGCCGCCAGCCACGCGTAGAGTAGGACGAGAAGGATGTGGTCGACGATGGTATCCAGGTCGAAGGCCAGCGTCTCTGTGATCAGGTGCTCGTAGACGGGGTCGGCGGAGATGAAGAGACCGCCAAAGATGAGGAGGAGCGGGATGGCGATCAGGAGGCCGCGGACAATGGCGAGGCCGGTCTTGGTCCACCCCGCTCGCGGCACTGTCTGCCAGGAGATGTCGCCAAGGAGCAGGCGGAAGGGCCCTGTCAGGATGTTGACGGCGCCGGCAGCGGTATTGAGGCTGTAGTCTGTGATGCTGCGAAGCCTCAGACTCCCTGTGCCCGCCAGCATTGCCGCCAGGGCGCTGGTCGCAACAAGGACCAGGCCGTCGACCAGCAGCAGCAGCTCCGAGTTTCGCCAGGCGAAGGCGGAGGCCAGGAACAGGACCGGGACTGCCAGCCACCGGTCTTCCTTTGTCAGGGTCAGGACTCCGTATCGACCGAGGACGACAATGATCGCAACCACAAGGCCGACCCAAAGGAGAATATTGAGTCCCGGTCCGGATCTCATCAGGTAATCGGCGGCGATTCCCGCTAGTAACGCGCCCAGCAGTATGGGCAGGCCCCGTCGATTTGTGTCCGTCATCGGGCTACCTCCTTTAAGTCTACTGAGTAATGTAGCGGCGCAGCAGCGCCACCAGGGCATCCAGGCGGTCAAGGTTTAGGGTATAGAAGACGAACTTGCCTTCCTGGCCCTCCCGTGCCACCAGGCCCGCCTCGGTCAGGAACTTAAGGTGGCGGGAGACCGTGGACTCGTGTACCTCAAGGCGGCGAGCCATATCCTGGGCCGGCAGTTTCTCACGGGCAACGAGCTTCAGGAGCCTGAGGCGCGTAGGGTCTGATAGGGCAGAGAAGCCCAGCACCAGGCTTTCGGGGGCCTCAGGCAGCTCCCGGTCTTCGCGGTGGAGTGGGTTATAGAATAGGTACTGCACGGGGCCGTGCCGGTAGAACATCAAGCGGCGGGGACAGAAGGTAGACGGCACCAGGACAATCCTGTCTAGCTCCTTCAGGGGCACCGGGAGGCCCCTCCCCCAGTCCAGGACCAGGGTCTGTCCGTCCTCGGAGACATTGATCCGGTCAGAGAACTGGCGGAGGAAGGCCACCGGCTCCATCTTATTGAGGCGGGAGTGCTTCTGCTGAAGACTCTCACCGAGGACCCCTGAGCTGGCGGCCGCCTCGGGGGCGAATGCCTCCCAGTAGGCCTGGAGGGAAGCGCCGAGCTTTGGGTCTTGTTCCCCCAGTCTTTGGAGGCCATCAGCAACGGGCAGCTGGTTGGCGTCAAGATCACAGGCCAGCGCCAGGAAGTCGGTTGTGTTTGCGGCTAGACGCAACTCCTCCAGGAGTTCTGCCTGGACCCGTTTACTGAGCCGCTCAACCCAGGCAGGTGTGGGGGTAAAGCGCTCTGGGTTCAGAATTACCGTGAGGGAAAGGGCCATTTCCAGTAGCGGTGCGATCTTCAGTCTGATCTTCTCACGCAGTCCGTTTTGGGCAGTCATGCAATTATCATCCCCTATGGTTGCAGTTTACTGCAAGTATAGGCGAAGATGGGTTCGTTGTCAAGCACATTCCAGACCTGGCCCGCGTGATCAAGGAAATCGAGGGGTAGTTACCGGTGCTGACCCTTCTTGCAGAGCTTCAGCCGTCTTCACAAAACACGTATAGAGGAATGCGAGATCAAATCCACAGCGGGCGCCGCTGAGATCTTCGGTCAGCGTATCGGACTCAGCAACGGCCGCGTGCTGCAGCGCATCGGCACGATGATCGAGCATCCTGGATTCTACGGGAACCTGACCGCCCGCGAGAACCTGGACATTCAGCGGCGGCTCTTTGGGCTGCCAAATACCAGTATATCGACTCGGCCCTGGAGACCGTGGGCCTTGGCGATGTCGGGAAGAAGTAGGTGCGGGGGTTCTCCACGGGGATGCGCCAAAGGCTCGGCATTGCCAGGGCCATTCTCCATCAGCCAGAGCTGTTGATCCTGGATGAGCCAACCACCGGGCTGGACCCGGTCGGCATCCGGGAGGTGCGCCAGCTAATTAGTGGTGCTTGAGATGGGGGAGGTGCGCCTGTTCAGCGCCCTCGTTGGGGCCGGCGACATCAACCGGGCGCTGGTGGAGGGCCGGTGTAGCCGTAAGCAGTCTTAAGGTACATGAGGAGACACTGGAAGACTATTTCGTTCAACTAACAGGCGGTGAGATTAGTGGGGAGACTTCTGTGGGTTGAGCTGCTCAAGCTAAAGCGCACCCCGATGATCTGGGTCGGTTTCGCCGGAGCTGCCTTGGCCCCGGTGCTGAACGCGTTGATCGGTTTGGGGGCTCACAACAGCAACCTTGGTACCGCAATGAGCTGGCACGACCACCTGCAGCAGAGTTTGGTGTTCTTCGCCATCTTGACTGGGATCGGGCTCTCTGGTTTGATTACCACCTTCATGTTCGGACGGGAGTTTGCCTCGTCGGGGTGCTCATGTACCTGCTTACCCCGGTGATAGCGGCGGTGGCCCTGGTCACCCGCAACTACATCCCGCCCGCGGCCGTCGCCGGAGGGCTGACCGTTACAGCCCTGGTGGTCCTCAACTCGAAGTATAATGATGTGTTTCCCTGGAGTATACCGGCGACCTATGTACTCTGGGTCAAGGAGAACGGCTTTGTGACTGACAGTACCCTCCCGGTCATCCTGACCATGGTCGGCATCGAGGTAGGGGTTTACGTCGTGGGGTCAATCTTCAACCTGCTTTATCTGCGCCGGGCTGACGTCCACTGATGGCTTAACAAGTGCCCGCGCTGATGGGGGAGATGTGGGAAGGGAAGGGTAGTGCCACAGGAAATACTGTGGCACTACCCTTCTCGGTCCGAAGTGAAGCAGCGCAAAGCTTGGGATGGAGTTCGCGACAGTAGTGATCGGGTCGGGTCAGCCTTCTGTTGGCGGCATTGGTGCTATCGGTGGATCCATCGCACCGTTGGGTTGGACCCCAGGTCCGTCGCTAACTATGGCCAGTTGCGGGGCTTCGTGCGATTGCAGAGATGTCGTCATCAGGGGAATCGCCAGGGTCAAGACCAAGACTGCCACAAGTACGATAATGGTCAAAATTTTCCTCACAGTCTCACCTCCGTAGCTTTACTCAGGAATCGGGCTTTTTTGCCTCGTGAGTGGTGAGGGCCAGAGCCCCTCTTTCAAAACAATACTCCTGAGTTGGCAAAACTATACCCTCAAAAGTTTGTGCAATCTATTTGACTGCTACCATCCCCCCACCTGAAGCTCTGTTTCAAGGTCGTCTATCAGCTGATGAACTAAAGGGCTGTCTGAATCAGTGACTGTTCGCAGTTTTTCCAGTAGGATAAGTCGCCGCATATTACGAGAAACCCCGGTTATTCTTGAAGCCAAGTCCAAGATTTCACTTGCCTGTTGCCGCATTCCCTGTAACGAACAAAGGCGGCCCCGAAGTAGGTAGCTTTCAACTAGTAGAGCTGGATGGACATTGGTCTCACTACGGGTGTTCTGCTCAATGTCGTCCAAACAACGCGCGGCCTCATCGTAACGACCAGTTGCCAGAAAGCACCTTGCCAGCTCATTCTGGATGGCATGCGGGTATTGAGTCACATTGCTCTTCCTGAGGATGTCCAGGGCTTCCGATAGAAGTGCTTCTGCCTCCTTCCACCGACCCTGAAGGCGGTGAATTATAGATAGATAATTCAGTGATGTGGTTTGTTCGATCGGATCGCTTGAGAGCAGGAGGACCTTCTGGAGAATGACTCTTCCTTGCTGCAGCCGTTCATTTCCCAGCCCGGTCAGCCCTTCGCCAAGGAGTATCGCCGCCGGTGGTTCTATGCCATTTTCTTGCCAGTAGTCCCTGGCGGTTGAGTACAAGACAGAAGCACTGGCGAAATCCCGGCGGTGCAGCAGGACGTGGCCCAGGGACTGAACGATGCGCAGGTGTAAATCGTGTATCTTGCCAGACGGGTGATCTACAGAACCGGGTTCCAATGAGCTGATGAGCCTGTATCCATGCGTGAGCACAACCCGGGCGATCCAGTACTTGCCGAGCTTGATAGAGGTGTTTCCAACCTTGAAGAGTGCCCTTGCCAGTTTGAGCGGTCGCGAGGTGGTCTTCCGGTAGCGGCGCAGGGCTCGACGATAGCACCTTAGCGCGGTCCTGAACTGGCTTTCAGTAAAATGCATGTCCCCTTGGGTTTCATCCGCTAAAGCCAGGTAATCAAGGCGATAGGGACTATCAATGACTCTTGCTCTGGCAGCCGACAGCGCTTCGAGGGTCGCTGCTGACCGCCCCTTGAGGGCCAGCAAGCTTGCCAGGGTGATCACCTGGTTCATACTCACGTTTGGATCCCTGATGTACTCTCCGACTAGAATGTCAGTTGGCCCTCCAAGCTTGTCCGCCAAATCAACGAGGAAGACGGCGCTGGGCATGCGCTTGCCTGTCTCAATTAGGCTGAGATACGAGCGGCTGCAAAGGTCTTTGGCTACGTTTCTTTGGCTAAGGCCCCGTTCTTCCCGAAGTGTCCGCAGATAAGTAGCAAACATACCCATCCCCCCACAAATAATCCGCGGTGACCTGTAAGCAACGGGTTTGTGTCAGAATATTTATACACTTGACCCCAAAACCCCTCTAAGTGGTCATCGATTCCTCCAATCTGGCCTGTTGGCGCCTGCCCTCCGCCCTCCCCCTCCCCGCTCCACCTATTCAGCTCCACCTTCTCTCTAGGGGGCCCCAAAGACCAGCCGGCAAGGGTGGACCGGTTCCGGTTGGCCTAGTCCCCCTGCCGGAAGGGGAGAGGGCTGGTTACTGTATTCCTGACCCTGTTACAGGATCGGTAGAAATCATGCAAAACCCCCGCTAGGACCCCTGTTACCATCCGCACCTGACTGTCACTATCCGCACGGTTTTTCTTTGCAGGAACCGCCATTACCGTCGTGAAGCCTCTCTCTAAGACGAAGCCACGACACGACTCGAATAGCAGCATAAAGGGCGAATCGCAATTGGTGGCAGGCAGCGAGATGTGAGGCAGCTGGCAGCGAGGTTAGGCACGTTGGTGTAAGCAGCGGCCACCGGCGGCCAGGAGATAAGCGGGAAGGGGTGGTTCCCATGGACATCTAGACTAGCGTTATCCGGAAGATAGCGCGTAGTCAACAGGATCTGACACCGCTCTCAACATCGGCAAGTGGTCTACACCAGCATCAGAAAAGATCATCTTCGGGAGGGATGATAGAATGTTCAAGCTTAAGAGGGACCCTATAGTAGGCTTGCTCGTAACGGTGATAATTGCGGGTCTGATTGCTGCCCCTGCCTTTAGCGCCGCAGGGACGGGCGATCTGATCCCCGGAACACCGCTAACGGACAGGATAGACCCCGTATCAAAGGCCCCAGCGCCCGGTAGCGGCAATCCAAACACAGAATTTATCGGTGACAGCGATGGCAACGGGATTTCCGACGACCTGGACAGTAAGCTGGATACCATGCAGGGCGGCGAGAAAGTGGGGGTCATCGTGACCCTGGTTGAGAACCCGTCTGACAAGGTGCTACAGGCCCTATCCGCTGAGGCGGGCCCGATTACGACTAAGGCCCGCTGGGAGCACGCCATTAAGGGCTTCAGTGGCGACATGACCGCCGCCCAGATCAGGGCGCTGGCCAGGAACCCGAAGGTTGTGAGGGTTGAACTCGACCGCGAGGTCACCGCCCTCCTTGGCACAGCCACTAGCTGGACGGGCGTACAGGCCGCTCGCTCCAACTTCGGGGTTGATGGTGACCGGGACGGTAGCGCGACCAGCTACTCCAAGACTGACTTGGTGATTGCCGTCATTGACACCGGAATTGATCGGAGCCACGTCGACCTCGACCAGGGCAAGGTGATTGGCTGGTATGATGTGATTAACGGCCAATCAACCCCCTACGACGACCATGGCCACGGCACCCATGTGGCTAGTATCGCCGCTGGTACCGGTGAAGGTAGCTCCGCCTACAGGGGCGTAGCCCCCGGCGCCGCCCTTGTCGGCATCAAGGTCCTCAACTCTTCTGGAAGCGGGTCGACCACCGGGATCATCTCCGGCATCAACTGGATGATCCAGAACAAGAATACCTACGGCATCCGCATCGCCAACATGAGTCTGGGCTCCTCGGGTTCATCCGACGGGACCGACAGCCTGTCTCAGGCGGTTAACAACGCCGTCAATAACGGCATTATCATGGTGGTTGCCGCCGGCAACGATGGCCCGAGCGAGTACACCATCGGGTCCCCGGCTGCGGCTGCCAACGCCATTACCGTTGGGGCCCTCTATGACCCCGGCGAGAAGGGTTGGGTACTGGCCGAGTTTTCCAGCCGGGGCCTGACCGCTGACGGTCGTATCAAGCCGGATATCGCGACCCCCGGTCGCAACATCACCGCGGCCAAGGCTGGCTCCGGGAGCGGCTATGTTACCTACAGCGGTACGTCCATGGCCACGCCATTCATGGCTGGTGTCATCGCGCTGATGCTGGACGCTAACTACTCGCTGTCGGACACGGGCGTGAAGAACATCGTCTATTCCGGGTCCAATGTAAAGGACTTTGGTCCAGCGGGCAATGACCGTTACTTCGGTCACGGCATCAACCTGTCCTACGATGTCGTCAAACAAGCCGGCAGTTACACGGGGAGCTTCTCTGACGGACTTACCTTCGGTTATGGGGAGGGGTATCTGTCGGGCAGCGGCGATTCCGACTGGTGGCAGTTCACAGTTATCGATGCTTCCAAACCGATTGGGATTACCTGCGTGATCCGGGATCATAGCTTCTGGAAGGATTTCGACATCTACCTCTACGATCCCAACGGTAGTATTGTTGCCAGCTCGACCGGGACTACCGCGCAGGAACAGATCCTGTTCATGCCCAGCGTGACGGGAACCTACCAGCTCAGGGTCTACTCCTACTGGGGCTCGGGTAACTATTGGGTAAACGTAAGCTGGAAGTAGCAAACGTGAAACAGATGTAGCAAATTCAGTAACAGCAGCAATAGTGAGAGCAGTAGCGAAAGCGATAGGAACAGTTAGGAGGTCGGAAGCTTAGGCAAATCCTGGCGACCAAGGGAGCAGCAACCGCTGCTCCCTTGAGTGTTGGTACGCAAAACCTTCCTTTCGCCAGAAAGCTGGGGTTCCAGTGTTGCCATTGCTTCCTTAATGGGAGCAAACCTACAACATCACTTCGGGGGGAGCAGATTGTCTCCACTATTGGCGCGGCGAAGGCCTTGGATGAGAAGGCCGCAGGGCATTGGAGAGGGCTTTGGGGGAACAAGAAAGTTTCCCATTTCCATCGTCTTGTTGAAGGCGGCCCTTACTCCTGGCCCCTGGTTTCCACTAACACAGGAGCAGAATCGAAAAGATTTCCTGTTTCTCTATGACTTCCTTAAAGGCACCGGATGAGGTTCATGACCTTGGAAGTCAGACCGCTGCATAGTAGTGAGATCTTTCTCCTGGGGGCCCTTCTCCCAGCGGCCACAAGACAGTGTCGAGTTCATTGCATCACCAGCGGGGAGACTGGATACATCAGAGCGCATCACACTTTGAAGGAGGAAATGAGTATGCGCAATGAGAATGAAAGGAGTGAGGAGGAACAGGAGTTCGGCAGGAGGTACTAGCATGGGCCCAAACCTCTATGAGCAGTTCCGCAGGCTCTTGGATACTGTATGTCAGGAACTGCCGGGGATGTATGACCTATGGGGCTTGGAAGCCGATCCCGACGCACTCAACCATAGCCAGATCTCTGGGGCTAGATTCTACCCGGGCAGGCGCTTGCAGGGCAATACACAGATCTCCGCAGACGGCCCTTCCGTTACCATAAGGGCAGAACACCATGGTAACATTGAGGCCCACTACAGGACACTAAACCCACAGCAGCCAGATGACCCCAGCTACTGGCGCAGATTAAGTGTCCGGGAGTGTGCTAGACTTCAGACTTTTCCCGACGACTTTTTCTTCACATCCACCATGAGCCAAAACTACCGGATGATCGGTAACGCAGTGCCACCAGTGTTAGGATGGCACATCGCTCGAGCCCTGTATTTGACGCTGAAGGATCATAGTGCTCTAAGTATGGGAGCAACTGCTGCCGGGTCAGAATCATAAATGAGGAACAGTGAAGAAGGGCGTAGTCTCAGCAAGGAGAAGAAGCAGGAGCTCTTCTGTCAATCCATGATCAAGTGGTACCATCGAAATGGTCGGACATTCCCCTGGAGGGACACGCAGGATCCCTATCACCTTTTTGTGGCTGAGGTCTTGCTACAGAAGACAAGAGCAAGTAATGTAACAGAGATTTACAGTGTCCTTATTGACCGCTATCCCAAGATGTCCGACCTTGCGCAGGCTAGGAAGTCTGACGTTAGTGATATTGTGGAACGCCTAGGCCTTGTCAACTCACGCACAAAGACACTGATTGAGGGTGCATCCGAGTACCTGAGTGAGTACAATACAGTTCCAGACAGCAAAGACGCTCTAGTTGCAGTTGATGGCCTTGGTGAGTATAGCAGTAATGCCATCCTTTGCTTTGCGTTTGATCGCCCTGTTGCCTTGGTAGACGGAAATATCGCCAGAGTCTTGTCGAGAGTGTTCGCGATAGACCACAATTCGGCTCACCGTCGCATCCCAAAGGCAATCAAGGAAATGGCTGACCAGCTCCTTCCAAGGAGTCAACTTAGGGAGTACAACTTTGGTCTTTTAGATTTCGGGTTTGAGGTCTGTTCAGCTCGTAAGCCAAAGTGCACTGAGTGTGCACTTTATGATGTCTGCCTGCTTAAGCCTACGCTGAAGTAGAGACCGCAGGGTACTGAAACCAGCTTGGGATTGCATTCAAAACCTTCTCGATTTCCCCATTGGACCTCTGCTCAGGAGTCCCCATCGGTAGGCTGTGCAGAGCCACATCTATCAGACTCATCTAGCTCCTCAAACAGCTTGGACAATATACTCTCCCTGCCCTCGCAGGGCTCTGAGGTTGTCCTTGTCTGAGTTGTCGCTCTTCTCTTAGCATTTGTGAGTTTCTGTTATACGCCCTTTCGCGTGTGCCAGGAACAGACACAAGCTAAGGGTCCCCACAAGTCTTCATATCTTAACCATACTAATAAGCCACATCGAATGACACGCCATCCTAGGCTTGCTCAACGGCAGGTCCCTTCGGCACTAAGGACAATCGTGTAAGAGCAGGTGTGTTCGCTAACATAAAAGTTGACCGGTAAGCGGGTTTCGCTAACCAAAAAGTTGACCACCCTGAGAGCCCAATCCTGTATACTGGTTTGCGACAGAAAGCATCCAGGAACAGGAGGAAAGGACATGCTCAAGATGGTCGATAAAGAGTATATCCGAAAACTGCACTATGTTAAAGGGTGGCCGATAAGAAAAATTAGCCGTGAGCTCTGGGTCTTCCGGGAAGAGGGTGTGGAGCTTTTCCGGCCCAGCCAAGTTCGAGTTGAGCGCTACCAATTCAAGGGAAGCAAGATTCTGCATCAATGGAACGAACATCTTGTTGCCACAAAAAGGCGCAAGTTTCGACGGCTGTCCTTTGATGAAGGTGCGATGATTACAATGACGCAGGCAAGCTGGCCGCTGTTACCGACCCCCTGGGTAGCACCACCCGCTACACATATAACCTCCTGGGTGCCCTGGCCTCTGCCACTGACGCGAGCGGCCACACCACCAGCTGGGACTACGATGCCGCCGGGCGGGTCACCGCCAAGACCGACCCCCTCGGTAGCAGCTGGAGCTATGATTACAATGCCAACGGCTGGCTGACTCTGGCCACCGACCCTAGGGGCGAGTCGACAAGTTACACCCATGACCTTTGAGGCCTGGTGACCCAGGTCAGCTACAGCGATGGCATCGTGGAGGGCTTCTCGTATGATGCCGTGGGCAACATCACCAAGGCCACCTCGCCTGACGCCAGTCTCTTCTTTAGCTACGATGGGGCGGACCGCATGACCAGCCTGACCTGGCAGGAACTGGAGAAGACGGTGCGGTTTGAGTACGATGCTGCCGGGCACCGCACCGCCCTCATTGACCCCGAGGACCGGCGCATGGGTTATGATTACGACTTAGCCGGCAACCTCACCGGTTTCACCGACCCTGATGGCTACGAGACCACCCTGGGCTACGACCTTGTGGGCCGGCTGAACTCAGTCAGCTACCCCAACGGCGCCCAGGAGCATAGAGACTACGATGAGGCGGGGCAGCTGACGTCAGTTTCCACCTCCGGGGCTGACGGGTATCTCGAGAGCTACACATACGCCTATGACGAGCGGGGCTTTAAGACCAGCCAGGTGGAGGAAGACGGGGCCATAACCACCTGGGCCTACGATGACGCCGGCCGTCTCATCCGGGTAGAGTATCCTGTGGAGAAGATCCTCTCTATTAAGGCGGGGCAGGAGACCACCATCGAGCGGGTCATGGCGCCCGCCGACAGGGATGATGAGGATACGTCTGACGAGGAAGCCTCAAACCTGGAAACTGACGAGGCCGCCTCACTCACCGGAGAACCGGTGGCAAGCGCCCGCGTGGTCATCGCCACCGCTGGAGGTAACCAAAAGACCCCGCCGGGGCAGGACAAGCCCGCGGGCCAACCTCAATCTAGCCCTGACAATGAAGACACGGTACCTCCCGGTCAGACCAAGGATCCCGGTGAGAACCCGGGCCAGGGTAGTAGCAATAAGTCGAACAATGGAAATGGGCCGGACAGGACAGACCGTGCTGTTCCCCCGGGCCTCTTAGATAAGCTAGCAAGCGCTGAGACGCAAGACGTCACACCCAACTACATCCTACCGGTTCGCGGGTGGGTTGAGTATCAGTATGACGCTGTGGGTAACCGGGTGAGGGAGTCAAGTGATGCCGGCAGCAAAGAATTCACTTACGATGCCGCCAACAGGCTCCTTCAGGCTGGCGAGGTAACCTATGGCTATGATGCCGCCGGCAACATGGTGGCCCGCCATGATCCCGAGCTGGGTCTCGTCAGCTACGATTATGATGTGGACGGGCGGCTGCGCCAGGTCAGCCACGAGGATGAGACCGGTGTCAGCTACGGGTATGTCTATACTGAAATCAGCCAGATATGGAGCCGGGGGTGAGAGGAAGATCAGCGACTAACCTCTAAGCTTAAGGGCAAGCCACCGGGAAACTGCTTTACCGGTACTTGGGGACCTGTAGGTTGCCCATCGCCGTCGATTGCAATCCCGGCCGGT
>Ga0209643_1002308_pt1 | contig 12807 bp, 19 predicted proteins | sample AutmiccBRH37_all_FD_187383 | JGI IMG/M metagenome (GOLD analysis project Ga0209643, IMG submission 187383) | Deep subsurface microbial communities from Mt. Terri, Switzerland - Autotrophic microbial communities BRH/37_all (SPAdes) (version 2) | ecosystem: Environmental > Aquatic > Deep... | reverse complement strand
AACACCAGGATTAACGAAAAAACCGGGCATTTAGACCCGGTTATGAGACCCGAAAGGGCAACGTTTCAAAAAATCACACTTGGCAGTGAATTGACTCGGCTGCGACATCGAGTTTTTCAACAGAATCCGGCCAAAGCCGCCGCTGGCGTACTGCGCCACTTAGGTCAGCTAGGTACCGCAACCGGACATTGACCAGAAATTCCGATGAAACCGTAAGGCGGCCGCACGAATACATCGAGCATCAAGGCGCCTTGCGTGTAGCCGCTGCTCCCGATGCTAGATTTCAGTCTGCTCCGAAATCTCCAGAGCGTCATCAACCCCGATCCCAAAGTCTCGAGCAAGTGTCCACAGATTCCATTCAACGCGCCCACCGCCATTGATCCATCTGGCGTTTGAACGATCTTTCTTCTTCTTCGATCGTGTCCTCGGTGGAATCAGGCGGGCACCCATCGGGCGGAGGGGGGCGATGCTCCCGTGTCGCCACGTTGGGAGGGGATGAACCGTTCCACGCGAACGGGTTATTGAAAGACAGGGGCTCCGGCAAGCAGTCAAGCCTATAGCTGGGTGGCCAGCCCGTCTCGTAGGGCTGGAAGGAGATGGTCTGCTCGAAGATGAGCGGTTTTCCTGTAGGTATTGGCGGCAGTGGCGGCAGATTCTGGATCGCCTCCCAAGCGAGCTTTGAGGCCACCTCCGAGGTTGACCAAAGCTCTTCCACCTTGGCAATCTTTCCGTCAGGCGCGATCTCGATGCGGAACCGAACTGCCCCCTGGCCAGGTCCCTCAACGGCCGTTCCCATCATGCTGCGAACCTGCTGTCCCCATGTGTAGCGATAACGCTTGCTGTTCCTGGGCGTATAGGTTGAAGCCAATTGCCATTCCTCAGCCGTAGGCGTGGGCGGCGCAGGCATGGATGCCGGCGCCTTAACCGAACTGGGTAGCGGAGGAGATTCAGACACGGTCTGTGGCCTGGCGGGTTTGATTGGGTTAGCCTGCCGTGGTTTGGACGGTGGCGGTTTCACCTCGGGCTCAACCCTCAGGCGCACCTGCAAGGGCTCTTCGGGTGCGGGCGGCGTTGGCTTGCCCCACCATGAAGGCAACAGACTGGCGTGCAAGGCCAGCGATATGGCAAGCGCAATGAGAAAACCACGCCGAGATCGGCGCAACGTGCCCATCATTCCCATATCAGGGGAAAACCGAATAGTAGGGTGGGCAATGCTGCGCCGATGGCAGCGTCACAGAGCGCCGAAAGCGGGGCAAACCATGCAGGCACTCTAGCTGGATGAACGGGCGCACCAAGCATAGAGTGCGTCGTATAGCACCATGCCCTGGGCAAGCAACGCATGGTCATCCTGATAGTTATGGTGGAGTCCCCATGACAGAGCGACCAGGCCTGTGACCTCAGGCGCCAGGTCGTGCGCATCGGTGTCGGCGCCGCGCACGATGAGGGCCAGCCGCACCAGTGCTGGATCGTTGAGTGCATATTTTCTGATGAAGGCGTCGAAGCTGCACAATGGGCCGTGATGGCCCAGCTCAACACCGGGAACGTCGAAGGGCATGGCACCCAGGCGTTCGGCCTCCGACATCACCCTGTCCTTGGGGACATAGATGAACACGGCGTCGCGGTCGATGAACCGGGCGATCAGCCAGGGACAGGCGATGCGGTCGATCTTGGGGCGTTCACGAGTAATCCATTTCATGATCCGACGACCTCGCCGCCGGCTGCCTTCCAGCCCTCGATGCCGCCCTCGATGAAGCGTGCCTTCAGGCCTTTGGCCTGCAGGGCATCCACCACGCTGTTGGACACCGAGCCGCCACGCGCACAATAGAGCACGATGTCCTGGTCTTGCGGCAGGTTGTCGGCCCACTCGGCGAGTTGCTCCGGATTCTTCCATTGCGCGCCAGGCAGGTGCGCAGGCGCGGCCTCGCGGTCGGCGACACGGCGCACATCCAGAATCAGCTTGCCAGTCAGTTCGTTTTTCAGGGTATCGGGTTTGATGGTGCGTTCCATGGTTAGGCTCCCAGTTTGGCGAAGGCGGCCTCGGCGGCCGTCCAGGATAGGTTTTGCATGAAGGCGTCGACATAGGCGCCGGCCTTGGTGCCGAAGTCCATGTGGTAGCTGTGCTCGTACATGTCGAGCGCGATCAGCGGCGTGGCGCCGGCCAGGTTGTGGGCGTGGTCGGCGCCCCAGGCGTTGACTAGGCGCCCGCGGCGCGGGCTCCAGGTGAGCAGGGTCCAGCCGGAGCCGCCGCCCTGGGCCTTGCCCATGGCGGCGAATTCGCCGCGCCAGGCGTCGAGCGAACCGAAGTCGCGCTCGATGGCGGCCTTGAGCGCGCCAGCCGGGTCGCCGCCGGCGCCGCCCAGCGAGTCAAAGTAGACCTCGTGCAGGATCATGGAGCCGCTGGCGATCATCTCTTCCCGCTTCAGACCGTTGATCTCGAACACCGGGGCACTGGCCCACTGGAGTTCAGCCAGCTTCTGCTCGATGGCATTGAGACGCTTCACCGCGCCGCCGTAATTGTTCTCCCAATGGCTGACGATGAGTTTCTCGGACAGGCCGTTCAATCCGGTCGGATTGCAGGAAAGGGGTTTCAGTTCATAGGGCATTTCACGCTCCTCAAATGATGTAGGTGTAGACAAGACCGATCGCCGCGGAGGCGCCGATCACTTTCATGATGTCCATCTTGTATTTCCACAGCGCGATGAAGGCTGCCACGGACATCAGGGCGTAGAACCACTCGAAGCCACCGGAGAACGGCGCCGCCTCGCTGGCACGGGGCCAGATCACGTGCCAGCCGAAGAACAGCGCGAGGTTGAGGATCACCCCCACCACCGCCGCGGTGATGCCGGTGAGGGGCGCAGTGAACTTGAGATCGCCATGGGTCGCTTCCACCAGCGGCGCACCGGCCAGGATGAACAGGAACGACGGCAGGAAGGTGAAGAAGGTGGCCACGCTGGCGCCGGCGAAACCCGCCAGGAACAAACTGTCAGGGCCGAAGATCTCCTTGGTCCAGGCACCGACGAAGCCGACGAAGGACACCACCATGATCAGCGGTCCCGGGGTGGTTTCGCCCAGGGCCAGGCCGTCGATCATCTGGGTGGCGGTCAGCCACTGGTAGTGCTCCACGCCACCCTGATAGACGTAGGGCAGCACCGCATAGGCGCCGCCGAATGTGACCAGCGCGGCCTTGGTGAAGAACACCCCCATGTCATGCAGGGTGCCGGCAGGCAGCAGGAGCATGGCTGCACCCCACAGCGCGACGAACAATCCGGTCAGGATCACCAACCGACCGAGCCGGAACTTGGTATGGGCAGGTGGTGGGGTATCGTCGTCGATCAGGGCCGGGCCGTAGGATTTGTTGCTGGCGCCATGGCCGCCGCCCACCTTGAATTTGTCCGGCCAGAGCTTGCCGCCGATGAAACCCAGTACGCCGGCTGCCAGCACGATGTAGGGGAACGGGATTTTCAGGGCAAAAATCGCGATGAAGGACGCGGCCGCCAGTGCCCAGAGGAGATTGTTCTTCAGCGCGCGCGAGCCGATGCGCCAGGCGGCGAACACCACGATGGCCACCACTGCCGGCTTGATGCCATTGAACACGCCTTGCACAAAGGTGAGGTCGCCGAAGGCGAGATACACATAGGTCAGCGCCGCCAGGATGAACAGCGACGGCAGCACGAACAGCGCGCCCGCGACGATGCCGCCCCAGCTGCGATGCAGCATCCAGCCGATGTAGATGGCGAGCTGCTGCGCCTCGGGGCCGGGCAGCACCATGCAGTAGTTCAGCGCGTGCAGAAAGCGACGCTCGGAAATCCAGCGGCGTTTTTCCACCAGCTCCTGGTGCATGATGGAAATCTGCCCGGCGGGGCCGCCAAAGCTGATGAAGCCGAGTATCAGCCAGTATCTGAAAGCCTCCCAGAAGCTGGGGTGGGCGGGCCGTTCGGTCGGGGTGGTCAAAATGGCATCCAGTCAATTCAGGGGTGGGTAAAAACTGCGTATAAATCGTCCAGCATCTGTCCGCCCTGCTCAAGCAGGGCGTCGTCATCCTGGATGCGCACTTTCAGGCCTTTCAGCAGCGTCTCGACACCCGCTGCTTCGGGAGCCTCGCCGCCCACATCCAGCGCGTGGACGATGGCGCCAATACGCATCAGGGCTGCATCGCTTTCCAGTCCGAAACTCGCCAGCAGGGTCTCGAAGGTGACGCGATGCCCGATGTGGGTGAATCGCGCGCCGTCGAAATCGAACCCCAGCGCACTCGCCGGACAGTCCTTGACGTGCTGCAGCCAGATGAAGCGTGCCTTGCGGTCGATGAAACGGCGAATCAGCCAGGCGGAAGCCAGCCGATCCACCCACAAGTCCCGCCGGGTGGCCCAGATCTGCTTCTGAAAGTCAGCGAGCAAAAGACGCTCGGGTTGGCCGTCTAGGAAATGCGGTTCGTTGGGAGAGAGGCGGGACGCCAACGTGGCTTCGAGAGTCAACAGCCGCACTTCCGCCTCGAGTTTTCCTGCGCCCGGAAAATAATCCTGCTCGACCAGAGTTTCGTAACGGCGCCGTAATGCCTTCAGAGTCTTGTTGGCGGTCATGACATTCTCGGCAAGCGGATCGAAGTGGGTCATATCCGCCAACAGATCGTCGTATTCGGAACTGCGGTCAAACATTCCCCGGAATGCGGCCGACTGGGCATCCTCCGCGTCCAGCCGAAGCACCCATGCGGTGCCGCCTGCCGCGCGGGTTTCATCTGCCAGCGCCTCAAGTTCCGGGCGCGTGGTGACGGTTTCTGGCAACAGCCAGGCACCGTCGCGCAACGCCGCGCACCCCAGACTCTTCAGGCCGCGCCAGATGCGCATGCGCGCCGTGGCATTCTGCGTGGGCAGGGTGAGAACAATCAACAACCATGTAACGGACTCTACATTCATGTAATGATCGTTACATAGTTTAGATCCTGGGTCAATCGTCGCTTCAAAGTAAAAACGCGCCTGTCGGCGCGTTGTTGAATGGGGATTGCATTTACTTCCCGACGTTGATCGTTATCACCCAGACCGGCCTTGCTGGCCGGTTGTACGCATCCAATCTGTCTCCCTGAAAGCAGCTGCCCGCGGCACGGCAAGACAATCAGACTCCCATCAATCACGAAGGAGTCTGACATGGAAGCCAATCAATTTCGGGAGCCCTGGAACAAAGGCAAACTGGTCGGCCAAAAGCCACCACTCAAGCCAAAGGACACATCACTGCGTGGACGATGGCTGCATCTTTCGATTATTTTCTTAAGCGTGTTGCGGATGAATACGCATAGCTGCTATATTGAACGAACATTCATTCGATATCGGATCGTGTAATGGCTCGTCCCCCTGCCAACGTTCAGCCTGGTCAAATTAATGAGCGGATCATTGCTGCTGCGCTGCAGCTTTTCACGCAGCGAGGTTACTTCAGTACCTCAGTGCCTGATATGGCACGCGCTGCGCAGGTCAGCGTAGGCTCGATCTATCATCACTTCAAAGATAAGGAAGACGTGGCCCGCGCACTCTATCTGGGGTTGACGGTGGGTTTACAGGAATCGCTGGAAAAAATCGCCCTGGACAACGCCACGGCGCACGACCGTTGCCGGGCGGTCATGACGATGCTGTTCGAATTGACAGAGTCGAACCGCGATGCCATGGATTTCATGCTGTATGCGAAGCATCGGGATTTCCTGCCATCCGAGCGCCCCGTGTGCTCGTCCAAACCGTTTGAAACCATGCGAGGCTTTGTGCAGGGTGGCATGGAGAACGAAGAAATTCGCAATATGGATGTCATGGTCGCAACCTCGTGCCTCTTTGGCGGTGCCATCCGACTGATTACCGCGCGTCTCGACGGCGTTCTTGCCGAGCCCCTCCCGGACAGGCTGGACGCTGTCTGGGAATGTGCCTGGCGCAGTGTCGCGGCCTGATTACGGCCGTGTTTTTTTCGTTCATTTCGAACGAATGTTCATTCTAAGGAGATTCAAAATGAAATCCATGGCCATCGTGATACGTGACGACTCTTACGACAAGATCCTCACGCCGCTCGTTTTTGCCTACCTGGCGTCAGCGGAAGGAACTCAGGTCGACATGCTGTTTGTCAACTGGGCCGTTAAAGCACTCACAGTCGAGGGCGCCGCAAGTTTGCGCATGGACGGACGGCATGCCGCCGATGAAGCCATGGTGCGTGAAAACGTGGCCAAGGCGGGTCTACCGAACGACATCTACGAGATTCTCAAGGCCTTGAAATCGACGGGCTGCGTGAATTTCTATGCGTGCAGTCTGGCCGGCGCCATTTTCGGCGTAAACGAAGGCAATTTGATCCCAGAAGCGGAAGGCATCGTCGGCGCCTCCTGGTTCCTCAACGACAAAGCCGCCAAAGCGGATCACTGCCAGTACTTCTAAGGAGATCAGTCATGAGTGCATTTAACGTTACCTCGATCCTCGACACTTCCGGCAAATGTTGCCCGATGCCCATAGTGGAAACCAACAAAGCCATGAAGGGGTTGGCTCTTGGCGACATCCTTGAAATCATTGCAACCGACACGGGGACGCAAAAGGACATCCCATCCTGGTGCGAGCGCACCGGCCAGACGCTGCTGTCGACGACAGAAGAAAATGGAGTGCTGCACTACCATGTCAGAAAAGACCGCTGAGCCCGCACGAATTATGCTTCGGTTGCGTGTATTTCCCGCCCAATCTTCCCCGGCAGAGCTATGCCGATGAGGGTTGGGACATGCTTCGGAAGCGCTTCTGTTCGTTTGAAAACTGTCCAGGCGATAAGGGGGGTCAAACATCGCGCAAAACGAATGAGGCCAGATTCCAGGATGATAAGGACGAGAACATGATGGCAGCGGCCGCCATAGGCGGGGTACATAACTTGGCGTTTCGGCATGCTGTAGTACCAAAAGATTCGCACTATTTTGCCGATGGCAAGGTGAGCTGGAAGCAGGTCTTTTGGTCGTCGGACGCCACGGTGATCGTGCCAGCATGCGCGTCAACGATGGATTTGACGATGGCAAGCCCCAGTCCGGCACCATCCCCATTGCGCTGACGCGATGGGTCGACGCGGTAGAAGCGGTCGAACAGTCTGGGGAGGTGTTCTGCCGGTATTTCTATGCCCGGGTTCTCGACGGAAACAGTGGCTTGACCCATATGCATGGCCAGAGATACCAGCACGGTCCGGCCTTTGGGGGTGTGCCGGATGGCGTTCGATATGAGGTTGCTGAGCGCGCGTTGCAACATCAGCCGGTCGCCGGAGACGGTAGCTGATCCTGTCTGGGTCAGCGAAACGGCGCGCTCTTCCGCCCAAGCCTCAAAGTAATCGAACAAATCCTGTATTTCATGAGACAGATCGACTTTCTCCAGGCCCGGTTTGAGCAGGGGGTTATCGGTCTGGGCAAGGTAGAGCATGTCGCCAACCATCTGGGCCATGCGTTCATATTCCTCCAGGCTGGAGTAGAGAACTTCCTTGTACTCGTCCTTGCTGCGTGCGCTGGAAAGCGCCACCTGGGTCTGGGTCATGAGGTTGGATATCGGTGTGCGCAGTTCGTGCGCAATGTCGGAAGAGAACTCAGAGAGCCGCCGGAAGGAATCGTCCAGGCGGGCCAGCATGGCGTTGAAGGCGGCCGCCAGGGGCTTGAGTTCCTTCGGCAGGCCTGTAGCCGGCAGGCGGTTTGCCAGGCGTTCTGCGGAAATGCCGGCCACCATGTGGGTGACCTGACGCAAGGGAGAAAGCCCCCAGCGGGTGGCCATCCAGCCCAGGCCGGCGGTGGCCAGGGCGGCCAAGGCGATGGCGAGGGCCAGCACCGAACGGAACGTGTTCATGAAGAGTATGTGGTGCTCGATGTTCAGCGCCACAGCCACGGTGTATGGTTTGCCATTGCCCGTGGCCATCGATATGGCCATTCCACGGTAGCTTATCCCGGATTGCATCCATTGCTGCAAAGTGCCGGTGGTACACCCGGCCGGCTGGCTTTGGCAGGCCCGCAGCAGCGTGTGGGGGAAATCAGCGCTCGGGGTGGCGAACCAGATATCGCCCGTTGCATCCGCCACCGCCACCGCAAGACCATGATGGCCGACCAGGGCATCATCCAGTTGCTGGGGCAGAAGATCCAGTTCTGTCTGACTATAGGCGTGCTTGAATAAATTCTGGATGAGCTCCAGTTTGCCGTTGAGCTCGTGTCGATCCCCTTGTTTGAAATGGGCATCCACCACTTGCGTCAAGAAATAGCCCGTCGTCAGCAGGACCAGGGAAGCGGACACTGCGAAAAGCAGGCTGATCCGTGCAGTCAGCGACAAGGGCTTCATGGCGCCGAGTCATCAGGGAAGGTTTCCAGCACGTAACCCATCCCCCGCACGGTGTGGATGAGCTTGGACTCAAAGCCTTCGTCGATCTTCATCCGCAGCCGGCGCACCGCCACATCGATGACGTTGGTATCAGAATCGAAATTCATGTCCCAGACCTGTGAGGCGATCAGGCTGCGCGGCAGCACTTCTCCCTTGCGGCGCAGAAACAGTTCCAGCAAAGCGAATTCCTTCGCCGTGAGTTCGATCTTGCGTCCCGCCCGCTTGGCGCGGCGCCGCAGCAAGTCCAATTCCAGATCGGCCGCCTTGAGGACAGCGGACTCCAGGCCGCCATATCCGCGGCGCACCAGGCTGCGCACCCGGGCCAGCAGTTCGGCAAAGGCGAAGGGCTTCACCAGATAATCGTCGGCCCCCAGTTCCAGCCCCTTGACCCGGTCCTCCACCTGGTCGCGCGCTGTCAGGAACAGCACCGGCATGTCGACCCCGGCCAGGCGCACGCCTTCCAGGACCTGCCAGCCATTGATGCCAGGCAGCATCACGTCCAGGATCATCAGATCGTAGTGCTCCGCCTTGGCGAGTTCCAGGCCGTCCCATCCGTCGCGCGCCAGGTCCGTGACGAAACCGGCCTCGCTGAGACCCTGCTTCAGATAGTCGCCCGTTTTGGGCTCGTCTTCGACGATCAGGATTTTCATGGTGACATCCTGCCACAACTCGCATTTAGGGATGCTCGCATTACAGATTTGTAATCCCCTCGTCAGCTTGGTGTTGGGCGCGCCTCTGCAGGATGCCCATATGCTGCGGTGCCCCGTGCACCCACGCATGTTGCGCATTGGGTTTCATTTCTTGCGAGGAAATTAGTGGTTCATTGTTTTATGGTGGGTCATGCCCAAGCAAGAAGTCGAAGTAACAAGTACGTAAACCCATGGGCTATTCCGGCCATTGATCTCTTGACCCACTGAAAGGAAGTTTCATGAAACTCAAGCCCCTCATCGCCGCACTCTCAACGGCATTGATTGCCCAGGCTGCCTTTGCCGCCGGTGACCATGCCGGGGGTCATCACGGCGACTCCAATGCCATCGGGCAAGCCGGCAATGCCGCCAAGGTGACGCGCACGATCGCTGTGGACATGACCGATGCCATGCGCTTCACACCTGCTGACATCGCTGTCGAACAGGGTGAAACCATCAGGTTGGTGGTCAAGAACACCGGCAAACTTAAGCATGAAATGGTCTTGGGTACTGAGGAGGAATTGAAAGAGCACTACGAGGTGATGAAAAAATACCCCGAGATGGAACACGCTGATGAAAATCAAGTCACCGTCGCACCGGGGAAATCCGGTGAAATCATCTGGCAATTCACCCAGGCCGGGAAGGTGAATTTTGCGTGCCTGCAATCGGGTCACTACGACGCTGGAATGAAGGGCGCTGTGGCTGTGAGCGGAAAATTCGTGGCAGGTGATGCTCACACCATGCACAAGCACTAATCCTTTTTCACCACCAGTTCAAACCAAGGATCAACCATGAAAACTTCACAATTTCTTCCCATCGTGTTGCTGGCTACTGCTGCGGTATTTTCAGTAACAGCACATGCCCAGGAAATGCCAGCGACTGCGCAAGCAAGGGCTGCGACCGCCAATATGACTGACGGCGAAATCCGCAAGATCAATAAAGACACCCAAAAAATCACCATCAAACATGGTGAAATCAAAAACCTTGATATGCCGGGCATGACCATGGTGTTTCAGGTCAAGGATTCCGCCATGCTTAAACAGGTGAAAGTGGGGGACAAGGTGAAATTCGTTGCCGAAAAATCTGGGGGTGCGCTTGTCGTGACCGATATTCAGCCCGTCAAATAAATGGGACTTGCAAGCCTGGCACGGGGGGCAGACCGGTGGGGCAAGCCTCAACCCGGCCGATGTTTCAACGCTTCCAGATCGACCAGGCTGCAACTGGTTTTTCGCGTTGTCAGGCAGTCGGTATCGCCAGGTTTGTGACACTGCCGCGCCTGGAGCATTTCCCAATTCTCCCCCAAAGGCCAAGGTTCTCCTCGGAGCGCCAGTTACCGGCCGAAGATGACACAGATGTAATCCATCTGTCAGGTTGATGTGGCAAACCTCATTCCATACTGATCCCCATCGTGAATAAAGGCCTCGTATGAAAAACCTTTTTGCCACCCTTCTCATCGGCAGTCTTGCCCAAGCGTCTTGGGCTGCTCCGGCAACCCCGGTGATTGATGTCTACAAGAGCCCGGCTTGCGGGTGCTGCAACAAGTGGATCGACCACCTCAAGGCCAATGGCTTTGGCGTCAGAAGTTACGACACCGACAATGTGGCGCAACACAAAGCTCGCCTTGGCGTGCCACCCGGTTACGGCTCCTGCCATACCGCAGAAGTCGACGGGTATGTGATCGAAGGCCACGTCCCAGCCAGGGAAATCAAGCGCCTGCTCAAGGAGAAGCCCCGAGTCAGCGGGTTGGTGGTGCCGGCCATGCCGGTCGGTTCGCCTGGCATGGAAGCCGATGGCCGCAAGGATCCCTACAAAGTTTTTCTCGTGAACCGGAATGGGTCTACCCAGACTTATGTCCAATATTAAAAGGCGTGCACATGAAGTCTATTTTGAACAATTTTGTCCTTGGCCTGAGTTTGGCCCTCGTACTGCCTGCCTGGGCCGATACGCACCACCCAAGCCACGCCGGCGCTGCAAACCACGCCGTCATGCTCACCGAAGGCTTGGTGAAAAAAGTGGACAAGGCCCAGGGCAAGCTCACCCTCAAACATGGTCCCTTGGAAAACCTCGACATGCCGGGCATGACCATGGTTTTTCGCGTTCAGGACGTCAGTTGGCTCGACCGGGTAAAACCCGGCGACACCATCCGGTTCCTCGCTGACAGGGTGGATGGCGCATTCATCGTAACCAAGCTTGAAGTCGTCAATCCTTAATTTTTCATTTCCCCCACGCAAAGGAGTTAACCATGAAACGCCACGCGCTATTTGCCACCCTGATGCTGTCCGCTCTGGCTATGCAGCCTGTACTCGCCGTTGACGCGCACCACCCTGATCAAAAAACCGGCGCGGCAGCGCCCGGTGCAGATCAGACGATCCAGAAAATGCAGGCCAACACCAAGCGAATGCAAAGTCAGCTGGAACAGATGGCCAGGTCCAAGGACCCGGCCCAGCGCCAGAAACTGATGCAGGAGCATATGCAGACCATGCAGGAAAACATGATGGCGGGGAAAAGCATGACGGGCGGAATGATGGACTGTCCGATGATGAAGGACGGAATGATGGGCGGCGGCGGCATGGGCATGATGGGCGGCATGGGCGGCATGGGCGCGTCGGGCGGCGACGACATGATGGCCAAGCGCTTGGAGATGATGGAAAAGCGCATCGACATGATGCAGATGATGATGCAAACGAATATGGGCAATCCCCAGGGCGGCCCAGGGAATCCGGCCAAGTAATGGCCGTCGCGGTGGCAATGGCCATCGCGTTTACTTAACTGAAGAGAAGGAACAAATCATGAAAACCGCTATTGCATTCACTACCTTGGCTCTGCTGGTTGCACCGGCATGGGCTTCCGATCAAGACAGCAACCCCGACCTGAAACAGGGCATTACCAACATGCATGGCAGTCATTTCCCTCATGTGAGCGGAGACAGCCATGAGCCGGAAAGAGGAAGTGGCGACAGCTACGGCTTGGTTTTGCTTGATGATCAACCAACCGGGCATGTGCCCCATAAGCGGGGAGATGATAGCCACAGGACCAATGAGGTGTGGCCTACTCAATGAACATTTGGAGCCGACGACGGGGTCGCTGACGGCTTGGCATCTACGCCTGCTCCATGCACCCGGCGATCAAGGAGCACTAAGCGATCGGCGGGCAAAGTTGCGATTGCATCTCAACCCCGCCGAAGGAGGGTGACAATGAAACCTGTCCTAAATGTACTGCTGACAATGACGATGGTCGCGGCGACCGCCGCCTTGGCTGGACAACAGACCATGCCACCAAGCTTCTCCGAGCAGAATGAGCCAGAGATGGTGTTGCGCGCTTATCCCCTGGGCGTCACCACCAAACAAGCCGCCTTCAGCCACCACGGTAAAGCTCTCAGTACCTTGGTCCTGCCCAATGGAAAGGAAGGTTGGGTATACGAGGTGAGGGGTAAGCAAGCCCAAACCTACCAGCATCCCACAAGGGAAAAGCATACCGTTTACGAAGCCGGGCCGGGTAACAATGTGCGCACCTATACCCTGGTGTTCGACGACAAGGGTGTGGTCATCGACGTGCTTTACAACGAGAAAGGGCGGCACGACGGCCTCACAGCCCTGCAGGTGCAGCGCAAGGTTCGCGGCGATGGCACTCGCAAGGGCGAGGGCCTCGGCGTGAAATGACAAAGGCCATGACGCAGAGACAGACGGTAGGGGCTGAACAATTTATGAAACCAATAATATTTAAGAGGACGGCATGAGCGGTTGGGGTTGGGGTTGGGGTTGGGGTTGGGGTTGGGGTTGGGG
>Ga0209643_1002307_pt1 | contig 12816 bp, 11 predicted proteins | sample AutmiccBRH37_all_FD_187383 | JGI IMG/M metagenome (GOLD analysis project Ga0209643, IMG submission 187383) | Deep subsurface microbial communities from Mt. Terri, Switzerland - Autotrophic microbial communities BRH/37_all (SPAdes) (version 2) | ecosystem: Environmental > Aquatic > Deep... | reverse complement strand
CTATATTGTTGAATATGGCGGAATGCCAGGAGATCCAGTTTTAAGTCTTTCGGCAAACACCTCAATTTCTGTGGCAGCCATCAGCGCAACAATCCCAGCAACACGATGCGGTGCAGGAACCGTCCCACTGTTCGCTGCAGCAACTTCAGGCGCCACTGTTTTGTGGTTTAATTCTCTAACCAGCTCAACACCAATATATTCAGGCTCAAACTTTACAACGCCGATACTTTCCGCAACCACAGCTTATTATGTTTTGGCATCGGCAAACAGTTGTGTAAGCGGACAAAGAACTGCGATTACTGCTACTGTAAATCTGTTGCCAGTTATCCAATCTTCCATCGAATTTAAAAACTGTGATGAAGACGGAATTGCCGACGGTTTCACCGATTTTAACCTAAATGAAGTCACTTCAATCATAACAAATAACGTATCCGGTTTAACGGTAAGCTATCATTTAAATGCTGCGGATGCCAATGCAAGTCCGAGTGAAAATCCAATAAATATATCTCCTTTTAACAACGAAACGGCAAGCACTGTTTATGCTAGAGTGCAAAATTCTTTTGGCTGTTTTAGCGTTTCAACAATTAAATTAAGCGTTTCTTCAACCACTTTGCCTGCCAGCTTTAACTATGAGCTTGCGGCTTGCGACAAAGATGCAAATGCCGATGGTTATTTTGCATTTGACTTAACTGAGGCATCACCCGTCTTAATAAGTGAGCTTCCTGCCGGACAGCCGTTAAGCGTTCATTATTACAGAGATTTAAATGATGCGCAACTGGAAATAAATGAAATTTCGCCATCAAATTACATCAATCAAACTAAAGATTCACAAGTCTTGTATGTTCGGGTTGAAAATGAAAATGACGGAAATTGTTATGGTATTGGTCCTTTTTTGACATTGACCGTACAGCAAATTCCGCAATTTGAAGTAAATCCGACTGCGATTGTGTGTTTAAATTTACCGCCGATAACCCTTGAAACTTTCTATCCGCAAGGAAATTATTCTTACGAATGGAAAGATTCAAATAATGCTATTATTAGTAGGGATTCTTCTGCTGAAGTTGCTGAAGCAGGAGTTTACACGGTGATTGCCACTTCTTTAAATTGCGAATCTTTTCCGAAAATGGTTACTGTTACGGCATCTGATATTGCGACAATTTCAATGAATGACATTACCGTTGTTGATGATTCTGACAACAATTCCATTACCGTAAACAACACCAATTTGGGCGCTGGAGATTATGAGTTTGCGTTGGATGCACCATTTGGCCCATTTCAGGATAAAACTTATTTTGAAAACTTACTTCCCGGGATTTATACTTTGTACGTGAGTGACAAAAACAATTGCGGTGTTGCTGCATTGGACATCGCAATTTTAGGGTTTTCGAAATTTTTTACTCCAAATGGAGATGGTTATAACGATACTTGGAAAGTGCTTGGAAACGACCTGAACAACATCCAGATATCGGTTATTTATATATTTGATAGATTTGGAAAATTGGTGGCTGATGTTGATTTAACCGGCGAAGGCTGGGACGGATTTTACAACGGTGAAAGGCTTCCGGCAGATGATTATTGGTATTTGGTGAAATTTACGGATCAATATGGCAATTACAGAGAAAAACGAGGAAATTTAAGCTTGATCAGAAGGTAGTTTTTGCGTTAGGGATTAAAATGAAAACCTTTTTTTGCTTTTTTAGCGAAAAAAGTTTGGAATGAAAAGCCCGACCCGCCAACTGGCGGGAAACGCCCAAATTCTAATTTTAAAACAGTTCCTGGATCACTTTTGCCACGCCATCATTTTTATTGGTGTCGGTAATTTTATTGGCAATTTGCAGCACTTCGTCAATTGCATTTGCAACAGCAACTCCCAAACCAACCGATTTCAGCATTTCAATATCGTTGTAATTGTCGCCAAAAGCAATCACATTTTTCAATGAAATGTTTGTGTAACAACTGTTTAACAATACTTCAATGGCGGTTTTTTTGGAAACTGAAATGTGCGAAATTTCAATATAAGTGGGTTTTGAGCGATACAGCATAATTTCATTGAAAAATGAATTTTCTAAGGCATTATATAAAATATCAATTTCGGCTTCATTGCCCATACACATAATTTTATGAGCCCCTTTTGCCTCATTTTTCCATTGATTTAATACGGATTTGCTCGATTTTAAGGTAGGCGTGACTTTGGTGTTCTCTGATTCTCGATCCGCCCAAAAATCCATTGCTGGCACAAACCATTCGTCTTCAAAATACAAACTTAAATGAATGGCGGTTTTTGCACACAACCCAATGATGGTTACCAAAACGGTATTGCTGATAAACGCGGAGTGCAAAACCTGGTTGTTGTGCAACACCAATCCGCCATTATAAGCTATTATTGGCGCGGTCTCATTTCCCAACTGTTTTTGTAAATGGCGCATCGCTTTTGGCATTCGAGAAGAAATCAGCACAAAAGGAATGGGAGAAACGCGTCGTATTTCTTGGATGGTGAGGTCAGACAATTCCCTGTTTTTGTCTAAAAGCGTGCCGTCAATATCGGAGCAAATTAATTTATAAGTCATTTTGCATTTGTTGGTGCGGCGCAAAAGTAAGCAATATATAAAAATATTTTAGGTGCTTGGAATTAAAAAGAAAATAGATGAATATTTTAATGACTTATCCACAAAAAACCAAGGAAAATTATCTTACGGTCGTGTGGCCTTTCGGTCAAACATAGTCCAAACTTTCAACTTTCAACTTTCGTCTTCGGACTTCATTTCAATACCACCTTTTTTTGTTTTTTTTGGAAGCATCCGACTTTCGTCCTTTTTTGGGTTTAACACCCAGTTTTCGGTAAATTTCAGGTTTTGCGTTTGGATCTATGGGATATGGATGGTCTTCCATCACAGGAATTATGGTGTTAATCAGTTTTTGAATTCCTTGAATGTATATTTTTTCATCGGCGGCACAAAATGAATAGGAGGCTCCGGTATTTCCTGCCCTGCCGGTTCTGCCAATGCGGTGAACATAAGATTCTGGTATGTTTGGAATGTCAAAATTAATAACGGCGTCCAAATTGTCGATGTCAAGTCCGCGGGAAGCCACATCGGTTGCGATTAATATGGAAACCGCTTTGTTTTTGAATCTGTTTAAGGCTTCTTCTCTGGCGTCTTGTGTTTTATCGCCGTGGATACTGGCAACGCTAAAATCGTTTTTACGCAACATTTTCTCTAATTTATCCACACCAAATTTGGTCCGTCTAAAAATAAGGATGTCTCCTTTTATGGTATTCCTTAATAAATGGAGGCACAACTCCATTTTTTTTGTTTTAGGAACATAATACAATACCTGATTTATGCCTTGTGCGGCAGCATATTGTGGTGTTACGTCTATTTTTTCGGGATTTTTTAAAATGGTTTTGGCCAATTCAACCACTTTGTGTGGCATTGTGGCAGAAAACAACACTATTTGTTTGCTTTTCGGACATAAACGTTCAATTTTTTTAACATCGTCTATAAAACCCATATCCAACATTAAATCAGCTTCATCCAAAACCAATGTTTCAATAAAAGACAAGTTAAGACGCTCTTGTTTGTGTAGATCCAATAATCTGCCTGGCGTGGCGATTAAAATATCAACACCATTTTTAAGCAACGCAACTTGTTGATCAATAGACGTTCCTCCAAAAACAACAGCGGATTTTAAATTGGTGTATTTGCCGTATCCTTTAAAACTTTCTTCAATTTGAATGGCCAATTCACGGGTTGGACTTACCACCAACGCCCGTATTTTTTTTCCTTTTTTTGAAGGATCTTGTTTGTCGAATAACAATTGTAAAATAGGCAAAGCAAAAGCAGCTGTTTTTCCGGTTCCGGTTTGAGCAGATGCAATCACATCTTTTTTTGCCAACATCAGCGGAATGGTTTGCACCTGAACAGGCGTTGGAAATTCATAGCCATTTTCTGAAATTGCTCTTAAAATATGTTTGTTTAACTGTAAGTCTTTAAATTGCATAGGATTTGTTTGAGTGCAAATATACGCAAAAGCCCTCTTGACATCGAAGGGGAATAATAAAAAGTTAAATAGTAGAAGTTAAATATTAGAAGTGGTTTTTATAATTGGATTCGATGGTGCGAGCGTGCCGCTCGTACCGATTATAATATCCGCAACCACGCAGTCCTGAGCGAGACGCTCGCCTGCTTTTTAATTATTAGACAAAAAAATCAAAAAGGCACAATCTTTAGACTATGCCTTTTAATAATTTTTTATTTTAATGCCTAGAACAATGTTTTAAATTTCCCCCAATGGGCATAAATTAAAATGACGGTTGAAACCGATACCACCGCGCCAAGTGCAATACCAGCCGGATCAAGCGCCAGATGAAATAAAATAATGTTTACCGACATAATTGAGGCGAAAATCAAGGCAAGTCCCACCCATTTATTTAAGAGAAGCAATATGCCTGCGCTAATTTCTGTTACGGCAATAAGCGGAAACATATAGCCAGTTTCATTCAATGCGCCCATAAAATCGGCGGGTGGACCTTCCATTGGAGGCATCGGCAAAAAATGGAAGAACTTGTTGCTTCCCATCACCAATAAAATAAGCCCCAAAAGCAATCGGAGCGCTAAGGTTATTTTTGTGTTCATAATAAATAAGATTTGGTTAGAAAATTGTTGTTTAAACGGTTAAAGTACAAAATATTTTTGATTGTAACTTAAGTTACCTCAAAACCAACCTTTTTTGTGTCACTTTGACGCAATAAAAAACGGCATAAAAATTGTTGTTTTTACAAGTATTAAAAAATAAAAAAAATGACAGAATTATTGACAAAAGAAACTTTTTTAGAAAAGGTTTTTAATTTCGAAAAAAATAAAGATTGGAAGTTTGAAGGCGAAGTGCCTTGTATTATTGACTTTTATGCAGATTGGTGCGGGCCGTGTAAAATGGTGGCGCCAGTTTTAGAAGAATTAAGCAAAGAATATGAGGGAAAATTAAACATTTATAAAGTAGATACAGAGGTTGAACAGGAATTGGCCGCGGCATTTGGCATCAGAAGTATTCCTTCAATGTTGTTTGTTCCTAAAGATGCAGAACCACAAATGGCGCAGGGAGCAATGCCAAAACACGATTTGGAGAAAATTATTGCCGATGTTTTAAAGGTTTCAAAATAAATCCCAACAAGCCCCAAAAAAGGAAAGCCGCAAATTTTGCGGCTTTTTTGATTTTATTAAGGTTGCTCTGGACGCACAAGTTGTGACTTGTATGGACTTGAAAGAAATAATCGTATATCAAGTTGCGATCCGCCATCTGGCGCGGAACGCCCAACGTATTTTAATGCACCAACACGGTATCAGCACTTTTAAACACCCAAAATTTTTGTCCCATAAAACTTACCGAGGCGCTGAGGCCCGAGGCGCCCACAAAGGCAATGACATATTTGAACGGCAAATCGACAAAATTTCTATATTGGTGCAATATGTGCAGCAAAGCTGAATTGGAGCCCACATTTATAAGCAATGCAATGCCATATAAAACCACAAATTTAACAAGACGTTTTTGGGAGCGATCCTTTTTTTTCCAGGTCCAAAATTTATTGAAAAAATAAGTCACGGTCATTCCGCACATAAATGAGATGCTTTTGGCCAATGCTTCGTTGCCAATGGTTTGGGACATTTTTTCGGGAAAGATATTAAGCAAGATAAAATAACTCAAAAAATCGACCGAAACGGCTAATAGACCAATAAGCGTGAATTTAACCAGTTGTTTTTTTAAAGGTGATATTTCTTTTAGTTTCATTATTTGTCCTTATTTTTCTGGTATTGGTGTTGTAATTTAACTATTTTAATGGGTGAGATTGCCTTTTGATGCGGTAAAATGTTTGCAAATATATTTAATCGATTTGTTTTATGAATTATTCCAGGTCGTCTTTTTTAAAGATGTTACCAATGCCGCGGCCAATTTTTTGTGCAGCTTCAATTCCTTTGCGCAACGGCTCGGGCGTAATATTGTCTTCATACCTTTCTGTGCTGAAATGTTGGTTGAATTGTTGCGGATAAATGACTATTCGGCTGTATTTTTCAAAATGATTTTCGAGTTTTGAGGGCAAATTTTCAAGCACATTCATATGGGAAGCCGTTCCTTTTCGCGCACAAACCAGTGTTATTAAATCATCTGCTTTTACAACTTTGGCGATGATAAAAAAATCATCCCAATCTTCAAAGTAAAAATGTGAAATTGAAGTTGTTAACTTGTTTCTATTTATCAGTTTATCCACATAAATTTGGGTGGTGTCGTTACAGCATAATAAAATGGGAATACTTAATTCTTGTGCCAATTTCACCATTTTTGTAAACCATTGATTAAATCCGTTTTCGTGTTCAGCCAAAGGCGGAATTATGATTATAATTCTTTTGTGTAGCACCAATGGTTTTTCAAAATGGCAAATAAAAGTGGTTTTATCGGTATTGTCTAAAATACTGTCCACTTTTTCGCCAATCAATTTGTCTATCAAACCTGCACGGTGCGGCCATCCCAAAACAATGATATCGGCCATAATTTCTCTTGAAATACGCGCTATGCCGCTTGCCCGGTTATGGTCTATGGTGGTAATAATATTCACTTTAATTTCTGATGCTGAAGCTTGTTTCACAAAGTCCTCGAGTTTGGTTCGGGCTTTCAGAATGTTTATTTCCGCTTCGTCATTATTGGAAACTACGGAAAGAATAGAAACTGGATTTGCAGATTTTTTATCCTTGATAAAAATAGAAAACTCCAACAGTTTTTCAATGCGCTCTATATTGGCGATTGGAATTAGAATATGTTCATTGGAAAATTCGTTTGATTTTTTGAGCGCAGAAGGATTGTCATCCATTTCAATGACAATTTTTTTGGCGGCCTTTTCTGTAGCAAAAGATGCCACAATACAAGTAACCAAAATAAGTATAATGGTTCCGTTCAAAATATTTTCATCTAAAATTTTGGCTTTGTAACCTACCAATATGATGGCAAGCGTGGCGGCTGCGTGGGAACTGCTAAGTCCAAATATGAGCTGACGTTCTGCTGTGGAATACCTGAAAACAAGTTGTGTAAAAAGTGCGGCAAACCATTTTCCGAATAATGCGACAACGGTAAGTGTTGCAGCCACAATAATGGCTGCAGGACCTTTTGTGAGAACACTTATGTCGACAATCATTCCAACAGATATCAGAAAAAATGGGATGAATAATGAATTTCCTATAAACTCTATTCTGTTCATCAATGCGGAAGAATGCGGAATTAGCTTGTTGAGCGCCAAACCGGCAACGAAAGCGCCAATAATTGGTTCAACACCTGCAACTTCGGCTAAAAATGCCGCAAAGAAAACAACGGCCAGCACAAAAATATAGTGCGAATGTTTTTCGCTTTCCAGTTTGCTGAAAAACCATTCTGCTATTTTTGGAATTATATAAAACATAATGGCAGAAAAAATTGCCAGGGAGATTCCCAACTTAATCCAAAAATCCTGATTCAAATTTCCTTCGCTATTGCCAATGATCACGGCCAATATAATAAGTACGGCGGTATCTGTAAGTATGGTTCCCCCAACGGTAATGGCCACAGCCTGGTTTTTAGAAATTCCCAGTTTGCTTACAATGGGGTAAGCCACAAGCGTATGCGTTGCAAACATACTGGCGGTAAGCAAACTGGCATTAAAGTCGTATTCCAAAAAATAATAACAAACAGGAAAACCAATGGTTAATGGAATTATGAAGGTAAAAAAACCAAATAAAAGACTTTTGTTTCTGTTTGCCTTAAATTGGTTCATATCCAAATCAAGTCCGGCAATAAACATAATATACAGCAAACCGATGGTTGAAAAGAGGTCGACTGCCGAATTTTTTTCCAGAATATTCAAGCCATAAGGACCAATAATAACACCGGAAATAATTAAGCCAATAATTCCTGGAATATTTAATTTCCGGAGAAGAATTGGCGAGAGCAGGATAATAAGAAGAATCAACGAAAAAATTAACACCGGATTTCCCAGCGGCAATTGAAATTCGTGTATAAAATGGTCGAAAAAATCAGTCATTGTGTTGCTGGTCTTTTTTTATCTTAGATTGCCCTTAATTCGGAGTAAATATAAGTGATTTATGGATAATATAAATATATTTGAAAAAAGGCCCCGCTTTTTTACATTTTTTAGGGATTTCCAAGTTCAATCTTCATCATAATATCGGTTTGGGGATCGTTACCCAACATAAAAATATGTTTGCTGAAGGCTTTAAATCCATTTTTTTCATAAAATTTTATGGCGCTTTTATTTTCTTCCCAAACGCCCAGCCAAACATAATTGACCGCTGCTTTTTTTGCGAGTTCTAGCGTTTTTTCAAACAGCATTTGTCCAATTTTTTTGCCCTGAAATTCATTTAGCACATAAATGCGTTCCAATTCGAGTGCTTGCGGATCTTTTAATTCAGTTTGGGCATCACCAAGATTTATTTTCAGATAGCCAACAGTTTGATTGTTTAGGTTTGCCAAATAAAATTGGGAGTTTGGATTGTTTACTTCACTTGCAATTTTTTCAAAAGTATATGCTTCTTCGGCATATTTAAGCATATTTTCTTCGGAATTGTTTTCGGTAAATTTCTCGAAAAAAGTTTGCCTGCCAATATTTAAAAGGAGCTCGGTATCTTTATGAGTTGCTTTTATTATTTCAAGGTTTTCCATTTGCCGGGAGAGTTATAATTTATTGTTCTTTCAGAAAAAAAATAATCAAAAAAGATGTTTTTGATTATTTGCCATAAACCAATTGAAATTTCGCCAAGGAAATCATAGATGCATTATGAAGCGTCACCGTATCTTTTTCTACGGAATAGTTCTCTGTATTTTCTAAAACTTGCAGTAACGCCTGTTCCGTTTCCATATATTCGCAAAACATTTTTGTTGATCCTATTTTAGAAAATTTTATGTTGTTTCCTTCTGTAAGTTCGTAAAAGCCTTGGATATCATTGCAGCCACCATTTCCAAAAACGCGGCTATTTTCATTTTTCAACATCAAGTGCGGCGCGGTGTTTTGGTTTTTACCCAAAATTATTTTCTTGCCGTTTAAGGCAATAAGTTTCCAATATTTTTCAGAAATGGCATTGTCGAAGTACACTTTCTTTAATTGTTGCATTCCTTTTAAATCGCCTTCAATCCTGTTTCCGTCTGCATCTAATTTAAAAAGTATGTTTTCACCAACCAAAAACTGGTTGGTTGCTGTTTTTGGATTTGCATTTACCAAGGTTATTTTGGCACCTGCATCATCCCATTTAAAGGAACCGGTTTCCTTAAATGTTTCTTCATTTTTCCCCAAATATGTTGAAGACATTTCATAGGTTAAATTTGCATTTATCTTAATTTCAGTTTCAATGCCTTCACAGTCAGCGCAAGGCAAAACGCCTTTGTAAACACCTGGCCAGTCTAAGGAGGTTAAACTGTTGTCGGGCATTGCATTTTTTTCATTCTCTAAAGTTTGGGTGGATTTTCTGTTTGGATTGCAAGCAATTAGGATGGTGAAAAGAACTAAGGTTATGAATAGGAATTGTTTTTTCATTCTAGGTATTTTAAAAATTTTTAAATTCTTGTAATTTTATTATTCCGTTATTTTTTAGGCTTAATGTTTAATTTCGATATCTTGTTTTTAATTTTTACAAAACTGCTTTGTATGGATTTTTCTTTTTTCTCTTTATTGTCATCTTCTTGACTGCCAATTAATAAGGCAATGGGTTTTAAAGATTCAAATTCTTCGCAAATAACTTTTAACATTGCAACAAACGGCAAGAACAAAATCATCCCGGCAATTCCCCACACTGAAGCGCCAATAAGCAAACTTAAAATGGCGGCTAAGGCATTGATTTGCAAACTGCTTCCCACAACTTTCGGACTCAAAAAGTTGCTTTCAATCAATTGGATGGCCCAAAATAATACGGCAACCGCAAATGGAATCCACAAAGAATCGTGCGACATAAATGCATATAAAACAGGGATGCTTGCTCCTAAAGTTGTGCCAACATAAGGAATAATGGACATTGCTGCGGCCAAAAATCCGAAAAGAAACGGGCTGTCAACTCCAATAATCCAAAGTCCGATGCTATTGGCCAAACCTAAAATAATGATAAGAAGAATCATTCCGCTCAAATATTTCTGTCCAACTTTTTGCACCTTTTTAAACATATTTAAAGCAATTTCTCTTTTGTCAACAGGAGAAAACTTAATAAATGCATTGGTCAATCCTGTTCTGTAAATTAATAACAGAAAGGTATAAACAATGGTCGCCAAAAGACCGGCTAAAAAACTTGTGGTGGTGTAAAAGGTATTTTCCGCAACAGGGAACGCCACGTTTTTAAACCATTCTTTTAATTGTTCAATAATATAGTCTTGCTCTAAATCAGTTTCCAAATCAAAATGGTTATTGATATAAACTATAATATCTCTTAACAATCCCATAATTTTATCCTGAAAATCGGAAAGTTCATTTGGAAGATTGGTAATTTGGGATAAAAAAAAGAAAATTCCGCCTCCAATAATTAAAATCATCGCAAGCATAGAAAGAAAAGCGGCAAACATTTTATTGATTCCCCATATTTCCAGCTTTTTAGCCAAGGGGTACAGAATGAAGGAGATGAGCAAAGCAAAACCTAAAGGAATAAGAATGGTCCTGGCCAAAATTAAAATTGCAAAAATAGCAATAACTGTTGCGATGGCAAAAAACAGTTTTTGAAAGGAAATACTCATCTTATTGGGTTTAAAATTCAACGGCATAAATATCGGATATTTTTACCGACATTTTAATTAAATATCATTGTTCTGCTAAATTTTTAAAAACAAACAGATTGTCCAGATGGAGCTTTAAAATTAAACTTATGCATTTTTTCAATTCCATAGATGGCTTCTGCCTGATTGCAGAATTCAAAGGGTATTGGTTTATTATTTTTTCTGATTTGCTTTAACAATTTCTTTAATTGAAACGCCGTCAATCAATACATCTTTCAAAACGGCATCACCATTTTTGATGCTTACCAAAGCATAGGTTAGTTGGGTAGTGTCTTGCAATGATTTTGCGTAAATCTCTTCTGCATCAGAAGCTTTTGATTCTTCCATATAATAGCGGTCAAATGGAAAATAAATGGTCAGCTTGTTGGTTCCGTCATTAGAAACGGCACTCAATTTTGCTTTTAGGAAGTCTTGGCTATCTGTTGGTTTTTCTTTTGAAACCGATTTTATTTTCGCAAATCCGTTTTGGTCATTTTCAAGAAAAACATAGACAATTTCTCCTGAAACCCAATCTTTTTCGTTATCAATTACGGTAACATTGTCCTTATAACCCAAAATGATGTATTTTCCCCTAAACGGATCAGTTGGGTCAATGGGCGCTGTGATAAATTTATAGTCGATTCCAGTTTCCAAAGTATCTTCTTTATCAAAAATCATTTTGGCAGGAACATAGAGTTGCGCCAAGGCAACCAATATAAATACGGACAATAATAATTTCTTGCTACTCATTTGTTTTTCTTTTTTTAAGCATCCAGGAATTTGCCGCAAAGAACCCGACACCGACTGAAACAAACAGAATTCCTTTAAACACAAAACTTAAATCGGCATCAAAAAATCGGCAAATAACCAGTGCGGTGATAATGAGCAAGCCGAAGTTCAAAATCCCCAAATGGTCTTTTTTAGCGCCGTCTTTAATGGTGAGAATGCCAATGGCAAACACAAAAAAGTTGATGAGCACCACGGCAATTGATGAAGAAAGTCCGATAATAAAGGTTAAAATAAACAAAATGAAAACTGGTGCTACAGGTTTCATATCTCGTATCGACTTGCTTTTTAATTGAAAGAGGAGCAATCCGCCCGCCAATAATGATAAAACCACCGCAGCGAAAAACTCTGGGCTAGTAATTACTTCATTGAACTGAAAATCGCGTTTTCTTAATGCATCCCAAAACCAGTCGAAACTGAGTGTCAGAAGCAAGATAATGGAGCCTAGTGTACCCAATATTTTATAGCCGTTGTTTCTTGTTTTTTGTTGTGCAAAAATAACTGAATTTCCAACCAAATAAAGCAATCCGAAAAGGCTGAAATAAGCAATATACATCAACGAACCAGTTTTGTCGGCCACGGTTCCCAAACTAATAATGATAGAAAGTGGCACGAGCCAATGATGGAAAACAACAAAATTGCTTTCAGGTTTTTTCTTGAACAACAAATAATAATGAGGCAAAACAGCCAATAACAATAACCAGTAAAAATAAGCTTCCGATTGTGGTTGCGACCAATATCCGGTTTCGCCCGCATAAAAAGTGATGCCAACAATGTAAAGCAATGAGGTAATGGAAGAATTCATCACATAAATCAATGGAAGGCAAAGAAGCATCCAAGTAAGCAAATAGGAACTAAGATCCCCAGGAATGTTATAAATCTGGCTTACAAGCGAAATGCTTACGCCCACAGAAAAAAATAAGAAAGCCGCGCTACTTTCTCGCCAGGCAACGCTGTCTTGTTTTTTAATCAAGGTAAACAAGCAAAGAAGTTGGCCACCCACAAGCGGTAAAAGAGCAAAAAATGTTTTGGTTGTTTTGGAAAGCTCGTCCCAATTGTGGGCAATAATCATAATGATTCCAAGTCCGACCAAAATGGCACCCAAGATTCCAAAAATAATAAAAAGCCGGTTGGTTGAATCGAGGCCACTGAAAAAGCTCATCTAAATTGAGCAAGATTTATTAAAGCGATTAAGTTCAAACGTAACTTTGACTTAGTCGCTTTTTTATTTCTGTTTTTCTAAACATGTTCTTTTTGCCAATACCA
>Ga0209643_1002300_pt1 | contig 12874 bp, 10 predicted proteins | sample AutmiccBRH37_all_FD_187383 | JGI IMG/M metagenome (GOLD analysis project Ga0209643, IMG submission 187383) | Deep subsurface microbial communities from Mt. Terri, Switzerland - Autotrophic microbial communities BRH/37_all (SPAdes) (version 2) | ecosystem: Environmental > Aquatic > Deep... | reverse complement strand
TATTCAATTGAGCAAAACGAACTAGAAAAATATTAATGTCACGATACCAAAGAAACGCCGTTTCTCAAAGTCAATGCGAGAGCGATTGGTCGGGTTGCCACCATTGCGTGATACCTGACGAAGCACGTCCAAATCGGCCGTTTGCAAAGATCTCATTTCGGGGGATGGAGTTCTCGGTTACCTTTACCTCGAACTGATTAGGCCTGTAGACAGCTCTAGACGTCCGCTTTGGTTAGCTGCGTCGTGGCATTGGATTTCACTTTGAGTGGCGGCTTAGGGTCGGTGTAGTCATTCGAACAGTTCCCTCTGCTTCATCCAGATCGCAGGAAACGGCTCAAGCACCCGGGCCAATGTGAGGTCCTTTGGCCCCTGCTTCCCGTCCAGGATCGCTTCGATGATGTCGGGCGCGAGCAGCGTTAGCCGCAGGACCCGGGTCATGTAGGACGGCGCGATCCCCTCGCGCTCGACCAGTTCGGCGATGGTGGCGAACTCGCCCGACTCGAGCATCCGCTTCCAGCGGAAGGCGCGAGCCAGCGCCTTGACCAACGTGCTGTCCGCCTTGCACGGCAGCGCGGCCCCCTTTGGCAGTTGCATCTCCTTCCGCCCACCGCGCTTCACAACGCGGAACGGGACGTGGAGCGTCAAAGTCTCGGGGATCGGCGACCCACGGCTCATGCGGCCTCTCCGATACTGCCAGCCAGCATTTTGCGCGCGAGTCCGTTGAGGCCATCAACGCGCAGCCGGACGTTCAACCCGTCCGTGCCGATGTTCACGCGCTCGACCAGCAGTGCCACGATGCGCGCCTGCTCGGCGGGGAACAGTTCCTCCCACAGAGGGTCGATCTGCTGCAGGGCTACGCGAGCCTCGGCCTCAGCCATGTCGGCGGCATGGCCGCAGGAGGCCTTCCACGTGCCCGCCACGATCTCAGGCTGGCGGAACACTGCGCGCAGCTGTTCGATTACGGCGGCCTCTATCTCGCCCGCGGGCACGCGGCCGACCGGGCACGACCCGGCGCCATGCTTCAGCACCGTCTGGCTGACATAGTAGCGGTAGAGCTTGCCGCCCTTGCGGGTGTGGGTCGGCGAGAACGCCGCGCCGTCGGGGCCGAACAGCAGCCCCTTCAACAGCGCGGGCGTGTCTGCGCGGGTTCGCGCGGCGCGCTTGCGGGGGCTTTCCGTAAGGATGGCGTGCACGCGGTCCCATGTCTCGCGGTCGATGATGGCGTCGTGCTCGCCGGGATAGCTGTCGCCCTTGTGGACCGCCTCGCCAATGTAGGCGCGGTTGTTCAGCAGCCGGTAGATGTATTTCTTGTCGATCCGGTTGCCCCGTGGGGTGCGAATGCCGCGCTCCGCGACCTCTCTCGCCAATTCAGTGCCCGATCCTATTTCGAGGAACCGTGCGAATATCCAGCGGACGTGGGCGGCATCGGCCTCCTTTATGATCAACTTACGGTCCTTCACCTCGTACCCGAGGGGTGGGCAGCCGCCCATCCACATACCCTTCATCCGGCTGGCCTTGAATTTATCACGGATGCGCTCGGCAGTGACCTCGCGCTCGAACTGCGCGAACGAGAGCAGAATGTTCAGCGTGAGCCTCCCCATGGAGGTGGTTGTGTTGAAGGACTGGGTGACGGAAACGAAGGTCACACAATTCTGGTCAAAGACCTCGACCAGCTTGGAAAAGTCCATCAGCGAGCGCGACAGGCGGTCGATCTTGTAAACGACGACGACATCGACCAGCCCGTCTTCGATATCAGTCAGCAGCCGTTTCAAGCCGGGACGCTCCAACGTGCCGCCGGAAATGCCGCCATCGTCATATTGGTCGCGGACCAAGACCCAGCCCTCGGAACGCTGGCTGGCGATGTAGGCCTCGCAGGCCTCCCGCTGCGCATGCAGGCTGTTGAACTCCTGCTCCAGCCCTTCCTCGGAGGATTTCCGGGTGTAGACGGCGCAGCGCAGTTTTCTGACAATGGGTTTGGTCATGCGCCCCTCCGATGGTTCTTCAGGCCAAAGAAGACCCAGCCGTTCCAGCGTGTGCCGGTGATCGCGCGGGCAATGGCCGACAGAGACTTGTAGGGCCGTCCCTGCCAATCGAAACCGTCAGAAGTGACCGTGACGATCTGCTCGACACCCTGCCACTCGCGGATCAACCGCGTGCCGGTGATGGGCATCAGATCAGCGCGGATCCTGCTTTTCTTGCGATCCCCGCCATCCAGTTCTTCGCCAAGCCGTTCCAGCCGCCGGATCGTTTCGGGCTTCAGCCCGCCATAGGCCAATTCCTGAATGCGATAGGCCAACCGGCTTTCGAGATACCGACGATTGAACGGTGGTGGTTCGCTGTCGAACAACGCGCGCCATTGCTGCTTCAACTCGGGTGTTGGCGTGGTCTTCAGCGCCGCCAGGCGGGCAGGGATGGGATCGGTCATGCTATTCTCCGTTTTGAGGTGGTTGCATGAGCGCTCTGGTCGGGTGAGTTGTGTAGCGGAAATTCTCCATCTTTAGCAGATACTTGGTCTGCGTCTCTCATGTGCAGCCGGATCAGCCCAAGCGCCAGAATTCGGCAGAGTTCAGCACGGCGCTCGAGAGGTTTCATGTGGCAGGGATGTAGGGCGTTCTTCATGTCTCGCCCTCCCGTGTTCCTCGATGTGGTGCAATGCCACGAAAGAACCGCACGCGACTTGAACGGGCTTCTGTGAACCCGCGTTCCCGAAGAGCTTCGCTAAGGCTCTTCTGGGACCCGTGTTCATGACCCAGGGTATCGGCCCAGGCAGACCAACTCTCGAACAGAACTCGTTTTGGCGCAGAGAAATTGTCGCCAACGTCACACGTTTCATCGATCCATTGGCCTGTCAGATCTTCATCTGCGAAATACGCCTGCGAGGCATCAAGAATTCGGTTCGGTGGAGCAAGGCCTTGCTTTTGCCAGTCGCGGTGGCCAACAATCATCCAGTCAAGAATGCCATCGAGTTCGCGCGCCAATCGCTGCGCCAACCATTTGTCACGACGCTCCGGCGGGATCGTGACGTCGAATGGGACAAGATGCAGGCGACGTCGCATGGCCTCGCCAACACCCATCAAATGCGGTCGGTGATTTCCCGCGACAACCAGTTTGAACGTGGGAACGAACTCGAAGAAATCTCGGTATAGCAGTCGCGCGCGGATCGGATCTCCGCCCGTGATGGCCTTGATCCTGCTCTCTGCCCACGCGCGTCCGGGCTCGGTTTCAGTAACGGTGACCAAGCGCTTGCCGCGCAGGCCTGCAAGGTCTGTAGGGTGGCTGTTGCCCCGGCCCATCATGAAACTGTCGAGCGGCGCGGTTGCTGCGTAAGATCCCAAAGCCATGGAAATTGTCTGGAGGAACACGGATTTTCCGTTGGCGCCTGCGCCGTAGAAGAAAAAGAACACCTGTTCGCTGGTATCGGCGGTCAGGCAATAGCCGCAAATGCGCGCCAGATAGGCTGCAAGGCTCGCGTCTCCCCCGGTTATCTCGTCGATGAACCGAATCCATGTCGGGCAATCGCCTCCAGAAGAGGCCCTGGATGATTGGGTCAGCATCAGGGCCGGGTCATGGTTCAGAATCTCCCCTGTATCAATGTTCAGAACACCGGACGGGGAGTTGAGGAGTGACGCATGTGCATCCCACTCGGTAGGGCGCGTGGCAATGCATGGATCACTTGACGCCATGCGCTCCACGGCGCGGATCGTCCTGCTGGTTGCCAGTCGCTGAGAATTGCGTAGCGTCAGGCTGTCAGTTTCCGCGCGGATCACACTCCGAATCTGATGCAGCACCAACTGTGTCTCATCGGGTGTCCACTTGGCGCCATCCCAGTGCAACCATGTGCCCCAGCGGGCGACATGCCGCCAGTTCTTGCCAAAATCGGCGACAAACCTGCTGGCAAGCGCGTCTTCGCTGGCCATGGGCGGTTCGGAGGAGCTCAAGTTCAGCTCTCCGTTGATATTTTTCAACCTGTTCCACGCGTCGCGATATTCCCGCTGATCGAGTTCAAGCAGCGCTTGAAATTCCCGCGACAGTTTGCTGTTCGACCAGGGCGGATCGATGCAGGCCTGATTGTGGTCGATCACGGCAGCCAAGGCTTCCTCAGTGGACGCCCGCCCCAGGCGCGCGAGGCGGATCCAGTGGCCACAGACTTTCGAAAGCGCATCGTATCTCGAAATTTCATCGTGACCACCTGCTCGCAACCGCATCTTCTGCAGGGCTTCGACCGTAGGACCTTCCGACCCCGGTTTGCTCCTGTCGGTCCGGGGCGGTAAGCCCGGTAAACGCGTCATTTGCCGCGCACTCTCAAGAAGATCATCCAGTTCATACTCGACCCCTTGGGCTGTGAGGATCGTGACGCGGGTGCGCACGCCGTTCTTTCCGTGAATGGAGCCCGGAACCCGAATGGGCTGAGTCAGGCGTTTGAACGCTGCGTCTGCGGCTACGGCATCAACGAGGAGTTCGCGTATCGTCGCAACCTTCTGAAGGTCAGCGCCGGAACAAGCTTCAGTGAGTTTCCAGTAAAGATGAAGCTTTGGCTGACCTGCCTCGGTCTGCCCACCTGACCTGACGATCATCGTGGCGCTGCCGAGATGACGTTCAAGGTGCTTGCGCTTTGCGTTGATATCGCCACTATCAAGATCAACAGGCACCACAGATGTCTGGTAGATGTCCGCGGCTTTTGCGCTGCCGGGAGCCCGGACGGTGCAGGGCACCAAATAGAGGCCACGCCGCTCGTCTGCTGCGGCTTGCACCAGTTGATGAACCGTGTCGGCAAGACCGCAATCGACTTTCGGGTATAGTGACCGGGGCTGGATATCGGCGGTTCCGGTTTCCCCAAGGAGACGGACTGCAGCGAAGCCCTCGCAATAGCCAAAGACCATCTCGAGATGCGCTTTGAGGTCATCCTGCGGACTTTCGGCGGAATTGATCTGTGAGGATTGCCCGATCATGAGCGGATCCCCGGAATGCGGGAGGCAGCCTCATAGGCCTCTATGTCCTCGAATTTGTAGAGGATTGAGCCACGAATCCGGTGATAGGCTGGACCGCCTCCATCACTCCGCATGCGTTGGATCGTGCGACGAGTCTTGTTCCAACGCACGGCGAGTTCCTGCTCGGTAAGGAATTTCCGAGGATTGTCATCTTGTGTTGGGTATTTCATGCCATTCACCTCGTACGGCGACGCATATGCATCGTTCAAGGTTTATTCTGGCGATTTCGAGATCAGGACGCCAAGACAGATGATTGGCACTATGTGACAGAATTTGAAGAAATTATTCAATGAAATCAGTTGTCGAATATCTGTGATGTGACAGCGAGTATGACACGCTGTGACAATTGTCGCCGGTCATGCCTGCCCCTCAGGCAATATGACATGCACGGTGGGATCCAGCCGGTAACCCCTTCTGGGAAGCGTCTGAATCAAAAGGGGACGCGCTGGCTCAACGCCATGAATGGCTGTCCAGGAAGACTTGAGGTCCGCCCTGATGCGCGTGATGTCCTGCCGGATGTTGTCCTCGTCTGCTGTCAACCTGTCAGCTAATTCCCTGCCGGTCAGGCCGCGAAACTCCCGAATGGGTAGGCCTTGCCTGCGATCCTCTATCAGAAGCTCAAGAAGACAGTTCAGGATGCGCGCTCTGGGACCGGAGAAGTCCTGAAGCCTTAGCACATCAAAACGAGATGCATCGCGGCAAACGACCTCTAGAACATCGTCAGACACTTTTTTATCTCGGGTTTTGGAAGGTCGAGCATTCTTTGGATCAGTCATTGTCGGTGTCTTGACCAACAGGTTTGATGCAGAACACCCTTGGAATGCCGAGGCGATTGAGCCGTCATCGTTCTCGGCGTCATGGGAAGACAAATAGCTTTCAAGGACGCCTGTGACCGCCTGACCGTGACGCCGGTGCATGTCATAGGCATTGTCCAAAGCCGTCTGACGATTTTTGGCCGCTGATCCGACGCGTAGCAGCTCGCTCATGAACTTTTCAAAGAACGCATCTTTGGACATCTCAACAAGCCTGCATGCGTGCCGAACCCATTCGATGGCGAGCGCACGCTCTTGATCATTGTTTCGCCCGCCATAGAGTACATCCGTGGCGTAGTCCTCATCGGGATCCCAGGCCCCGAGATCATTGGCCAGCACGGCGAAACGCCGGTCCAAGCACTGTGAACATGACCCGCAATGTCGTTTCGTGGCGCTGCGCTTGAAAGTGTGGTTGCAGCTAACGGTCTGTGAGATGAGGTTCTTCTTGCCAGCCTCTGCGACGGATCGAACGACTTCTGTCTTCGTTTTCCATTCGAATGAGTTGGTGACGTCAAACGGGCGACCGCAAACCTCGGAGAGAAAATCACTGAGCAGTTTGAGTGTTTTGGGATGTGTTGTACGGGTGGCGAGCGTCCCGACGATCGGCGGGGCGAGAGGAAGGTTTTGACTCACTATCCCATTCTCGAAGAATTGCAGGCGATCGGCACCAACCATTCGGGCAACAACAGCTCCGAGGGCGGCAAACAAGAGCGAACGGCTGCGCTGCGTGCTTTCCTTGCCACGGGAGCGCCTCCGGTGAACGTAAACGGGAATCCATATGAAACGATCACGATAATCGGTGCGCAATCGCGCGACCAATTCGGTCTGGCGTCGGGTTGTCTTCTGCGCGGAAAAGTGGGTGACCAGAGCAATTCGTCGGTTCGTGTTTTCCAGAGTCTCCAACGTTCCTGCGAGAGAGTCGAGCCCACCAGAGAAAAGCATCACATCGTCGATGTTGGACTGTTCTGTCGCGGCTTCAGCAAACCTGAAATAACTTTGCAGGCTCGGACTGAACTCAGCCGCAACAAACGAACATTCCACCTTGTCGCCGGTCATGAATTCGACCGTTTCCCGAATTGCTTGCATCACCTCGTGCTGGTTCCAGAATGTCTGATCACGCACCGCAAACTCAAAGTCGAAGGATCGACGCCAGGATCGCCCCTCCCTCGACTGATCGAGCGTACCACGCCGGAAATGAGTATCCGCGCAGAAAACCGCCGCCGCAATTTCCAGCAGATCAAGGAGACGAGGGCCGATCTCGGCACTCATCCGGTGTTCTATCCGTTCTGTTTCCAAACGGAAATTCGCATTCTCGCCGACGAAGCGGACAGGCAAGATATCTTCCTTGCCGTTATGCTGCGTGCATCTGACGATTGTGTCAGGCATCGCTGCCGACTTTTCGGCGCAGTTCATCGTTTATCTTCTTGAAGGCAGTGGCGGCGTAAGCCCGTGGCGCCGCTGACGGATCAAAGCCGTCGCGCAGAGCATTCTTTGCGTACCATCCCTCGGAAAACTCCTTGATGATCCGGGTCGCTTCAGAGCTGAATTGCTGGACGGCAGCATCGAAATCTGTGCGGTCTTCAATGTTGTTGAACGCGCGGGCTGTCCCGATCTGAGCTCCCAACGTTCTGTCCAGCCAGTATGTCAGGGTTTCGGCGGTCATGCGCGTGTAGAAGGCCCGCGCCAACTCCGAGAACCCTCGCGGGCTCGAAAACTTGCGTGCGGCCAGTTCAAGGACTTCGGCGCCCTCCGCGAAAAGGCTAGGCATCTCGCGCCCGAGTTCGGAGTAGAGGCTCCCTAGGACGGCGCGGCGGGCAAGCGCACCAAAGTCACTTGGTTCAGAACTTGCGCTAAGAACCGTGTCAAGACGGCGCCCTGTGGCATCCAGAAAGCTGATCAGGTCTGGTGCTTGATCGACGAGAATACCATTGCGTCTGAGTTCGACAGTGAAATTGTCGCTGCGTGCCGCTCTGGCAATGACCACGAGTAGCCTGACGGCCTCGGCATAAACTGCGTCTTCCACGGCGTAGGTGAATGAGTGCCGGGCTGCATGAGCAGCTGCACTGATGACTTCTTGCGCAACGGGCTCAGCCTGCAGCAGGGCGACAACTTCCTGCCAAGGTCGCGTTGCCGGCAGGCGTGGTAGTCTGTTGTGTCCCAAGGCTTCCTCCCTCGCCCAAGTGTATCAAGAAAACCGCGACCGGGTCCCCAAGTCAAACAAATCGATTATCGGCGAACCCCAAATAGTTTTGATGCAGTGACAGGTGTGACAGGTGAAAACCAACTTTGCACATACGCGCGCTCTAGGGAAAGTTCATTTCGTCCCGTCATACCTGTCACAAGGCGTCATGCTGCAAAATACCACAGCGCCCACGCAACAAAACTGGCCTTCGGAAGACCGGCATTTAAGGCACAAAATCCTATTAATAGTTCTTAAAGGGAAATGTGCCTTAAATCGGCTGCCTATCGACGTGCTGGTCGGGGTCGCGGCTGGCAGCGTGCTTGGTGGATTGAAGGGGAGGGGGCTGCTCCGGACATTCAGCGCCGTCTGGAAGCTATGCTGGGCAGGTTTGCTGATTGGCACCCGGATTGACCCTCAGCAATCCAAAGCATGGCCAGCTGCACACAGCGCCAAAGCATTGATTTGGCCGACCTGCTCGCCAAAGTTTCCAACTGGCGCTCTATGGCGACGTTTTTGACTGTTTCTCGGAGAAAAAGTGTTTTTCAACACAATAAGCCAAAATTGGCCATTTCCAAAAGTATAATAAAGGTCTGATTTGACGACCAACTCTATGATTTAACTATTCAAAGTAAAGCTCGTTAGAAATTCAGAGTGTTTCTCACGGAGACCGAATTAACCTCTCAGCGGCCGAGACGCTCGCGTAGGTCTCCAATGTTGAAGGGTTTGGTGATGTAATCATCGGCTCCCGCCATGAAGGCCTGGTCGAGGTAAGACTTTTCCGACATTGCCGTCAGCATCATAATAAGGCTCCGCTTGGATTCAGATCGGTTACGCAGAATTTTGCACAACTCAATTCCGTCTGTTCCGGGCATCTGAATATCCACCAGAAAGCAATCAAATCTTTTCGCCTTTGGTCTCGCCAACAGGTCAATTGCATCTGCCACACACGATGTTGTTTCCGCAGTGTGATCAGTACTGAACTGAATGAGCGTTTCCATGAGTTCGAGAATGCTTGGATCATCGTCAACGACCAGTATATGCATCGTATTTCCCTTTTCTAACTATTGCCAAGCGTCATTCTCGCATCTGGCCTATTTCAAGAATTGCGCATCTTCTGCGTCACGCCAGTTAAAATGCTCAAGCGACACCTGAGATATTCAGAAATGGATTTAGAGGCATGCTCTTGCTCTCACAGGCTCGGAAACTGCCCATCATTAGCGGGCTTCAATCGCTCAAAGTTGGTACTTGGATAATTCAGCGCCATGATATCTTTCCTAATTTGCCTAGCCCTTCGACATAATTGGGGTAGCGGTGGACACCGACGAATATGTGTCGCAATCGGGACAACATTTTGGAATGTTGCTAGTTTGTGGATAATCAGCCTTGTAACTGTGGATTGATATGGCTCAAAATCTCGAAACTGACTGTCGCACACAGAGCTCTAAGAAGACAACTGACGCTCTTACTTAGTTTCTAACGCGCAGATCAAAGGTTGTTATGTCCCAAAACTCCGTCATAGTCGTGATCCCGACGAACGCCCGGCGTTGTTCGGAAAGCACTGCTATGACAAGAAACAAATCACCACAAGTCCATCATGTTAGCTTCACAATGTTGGGCTGTAGGGAACTGTCCGTGAGTGGACAATTTCAGCATTCTCGGCCGGTCGGTTCAAGGACCGGCGGGCCTATTTCTTAATGGCTGCTGAGTCCCGCACTGCCGTCACTCGCAATTGGAAAATGCTGCGCGATGCACGAACGGCTGGTCTGGTGAAGCTGCGGCGCGGCATCGGGATGGTGGGTGGAAGTCGGCTCTGGGCCGGGCACGTCCTGAAGGGCGACCACGGTTCGCAACTTTGCTCCGGAAGATATCTACGCATTGCCGCCTGACAGGACTGCGTGCGGCGCTTTGCCAAATGACGGTGGCACACTTGCGGTGGATCCTCTTGGACAATACACGCCAGTATCTACTGTCTCCAAATTGACCGCGACGGTCAAATGTGACAGCTTCCTTTGGCTCAGGCTTACCTCATCGTCAAAACTGGATGGTGCGGCGTATTCCGAGGATGCCAAAGTCGTTTGACGCTCATAATTGTGTGACTATCCGCAGCAGATCGAGGATATTGTGTTTCGTCCCGCCGACTGACATTTTCCCTTTGGAACACACTCTTTAACGCGGCTGCTTGCTAACCCGTCCTGCAGCAGTGAGTATGGCACTCGAAAAACAACTGCGTGGACCATGTTTCGGAACCTATTGCCCCTCACAGCTCTCCTCATGGGATCAGCCTTCCTGCTGTTTGCAGGCGGTGTAAACGGCCTGATCCTGCCTGTGCGGGGCGAGGCTGAGGGTTTCACCGCAGCATCATTGGGCCTTCTTGGGACTGGCTGGGCGATTGGTTATGTCGCGGGATGCCTACGAACGCCGGCCTTGGTGGCTCGCGTCGGCCATATCCGTGCCTTCGGCGCAATGTGTGCCATCGCAGCTATTGCAGTCCTTCTGTCTTTGATCCTCGTTACCCCATGGGTCTGGATACCTGTTCGAGCGCTATCCGGGTTCTGCTTCGCCGGGGCCGCAATGATCGTGGAAAGTTGGCTGAATGAGCGGTCAGAGGCGGCAACCCGTGGCCGGATCTTCGGCATCTACACAATGGTCAACCTTGTTGCGACTACCGCAGGTCAGATGGTTCTGACGTTAGGTGATGCATCGGGCTATTTCTTTTTCGTATTGGCCGCCATGGTCTATTGTCTGGCGATGCTGCCGACTGCCATATCCGCCACGACAACCCCAAAGCCACTCACCAGCGTTTCTCTCAATCTCGGAAAGCTTTGGCGAAACTCCCCGATCGCGGTATTCGCGGTGCTTATGGTCGGGGTCTCCAACGCGTCTTTCGGCACGCTTGCCGCAGTTTACGCCGCACGAATTGACCTTTCGCTCAGCGACATCGCATTGTTTGCCAGCATACCGATACTCGCCGGTGCCGCCATGCAAATTCCAGTGGGGATGATGTCGGACAGACTGGACCGGCGTATCATTCTGATCGGGATTGCAGGTGCTGCGCTGATTGTGGACGCACTCTTCATCTTTGGCGCATTCACGCATCCGTGGGTCGTAATGTCCTTTGCAGGACTCTTTGGTGCGACCGTTTTCTCATTGTACCCGGTGATCGTCGCGCACGCGAACGACCACGCGGAACCCGGCGCGTTTATTCAAGTGAGCGGTGGCCTGCTTCTGGTGTATGGTATCGGCTCAATCATTGGCCCGTCCGTAGCGGGTATGGCCATGACCGCTTACGGCGCATCTACGCTTTTTGTCGTGACAGGGGCTGCGCATATTTCGCTGGTGCTGTTCGCCCTGTATCGTGTCAGAACCGCACCTGCTGTTGCAGCGGGTGACAAAAGGACGTTTCAAGCCAAGCCTCTCGCGCGCATGTCCACACCCGAAACCGCTGCGCTTGCGGCCAATACGGAAGAACTGGAAAGTGACCGAGCCCTTCACGCAGCCGAAACTGGAAAACCTGAAGCTTAGGGGTCTGAAAGGTAGGATGCGCATTCCGACGGCTTTGATCGGAGCGTTTGTTGATTTGCTGATCCGGATATCTCTTTTTGCAGGGTCTGATTCAGAAATGCCTCGTGGCGTGCACTACACCGCGCCATTCTTAAGCTAGCCGCGCGTTGACCACGAACCTCTGATGGCGGCATTTGTCGGAAAATGTCATTTAATGTCATGATTACAATGAATTAGATTGCAGGTTATACTGCCTTTGAGGCGTCTCGAGGGGCGCATGAATTCCAAGGCGGGGGTCATGGCAGGGCGCAAGACAGCAGATACGGATACTAGGGCTGGGGCAGGGGCCCGATCCATCGAACAGCGTGCGGTGGCCGATTTGATCCCCTATGCCAATAACGCGCGCACGCACAGCGAGGCGCAGGTGGTGCTGATCGCGGGCTCGATCCGGGAGTTCGGGTTCAACAACCCGGTGCTGGTCGATGGCGCGAACGGCATCATCGCGGGGCATGGCCGGGTGCTGGCGGCGCGCAAGCTGGGACTGGACCGCGTGCCTGTGATCGAATTGGCCCATCTGACGGAGGTGCAGAAACGGGCCTACATCCTTGCCGACAACCGACTGGCCGAACAGGCCGGATGGGATCGCGACCTGCTGGCGCTGGAGGTGGGCGCTCTATCCGAGCTGGAGATCGACCTTGGGTCGCTCGGCTTTGACGCGCTGGAGATCGACGCGCTGCTGGAGCATGGCGCAGGTGATCCGCGTGAGGAGGCGACGCCGGACCCCCCGGCAAATCCGGTCTCGCGTTTGGGTGATCTGTGGTGCCTCGGGCGGCACCGGCTGCTCTGCGGCGATGCGACCTCAGCGGCGGATGTTGCCCGGCTTCTGGATGGGATCACACCGCATCTCATGGTTACGGATCCGCCTTATGGCGTGATGTATGATCCGGGCTGGCGCAACGAGGTTGGCGCCGCAAAGACGAAACGCACTGGCAAGGTTGCCAATGACGACCGCGCGGATTGGCGCGAGGCCTGGGCGCTCTTTCCCGGTGAGGTGGCCTATGTCTGGCACGGGGCGCTGCACGCCACCACCGTGGCCGAAAGCCTTAGCGTGTCCGGGTTCGAGATCCGCAGTCAGATCATCTGGGCCAAGGAGCGTCTGGTGCTGAGCCGTGGCCATTATCACTGGCAGCATGAACCCTGCTGGTACGCGGTGCGCGGCACGGGGCATTGGTCGGGGGATCGCAAGCAGTCGACGCTGTGGTCGATCCCGAACCGCGATCAGGATGCGGCCACCGTGCATGGCACGCAAAAGCCGGTCGAATGCATGCGGCGGCCGATCCTCAACAACTCCAGCCCGGGACAGGCGGTCTATGAGCCATTCTGCGGATCAG
>Ga0209643_1002298_pt1 | contig 12882 bp, 12 predicted proteins | sample AutmiccBRH37_all_FD_187383 | JGI IMG/M metagenome (GOLD analysis project Ga0209643, IMG submission 187383) | Deep subsurface microbial communities from Mt. Terri, Switzerland - Autotrophic microbial communities BRH/37_all (SPAdes) (version 2) | ecosystem: Environmental > Aquatic > Deep... | reverse complement strand
AGAAAGAGATAACTTCTTACAAGGCAGTAATATTTATGATCGAAGAGTCCATAGCACATAATCCAAAATTAAGATCATTGCAGAGCTAAGTACAAAAGAGCGGATAGTAGATAGTCCCACCCCCTCTGCACCCCCTTCGGTTCTGAATCCAATATGGCATCCCATCAATGCAGTAACTCCGCCGAAAATTCCCCCTTTAAGTAATCCAAATAACATATCGCCGAAATAAAAATAGCGTCTGACCGATTCAAAAAATACGTTAAAAGAGACACCAAGAAATTGATTCGAAATAAAAAATGCGCCGAAGACTGCTATTACATTTGCATAGACTACGAGTATCGGTATCATAATAATAGAAGCAAAAAACCGAGGTGAAGCCAAAAAGCCAACCGGATTAATCCCCATTGTTTCGAGTGCATCGATCTGCTCGGTTACTTTCATCGATCCGATCTCCGCAGCAATTGAAGCCCCTACTCTTCCGGCTATTACTATTGCCGTAAGTACTGGTCCGAGTTCTGTTATAATTGCTTTAGTTGTCGCTGTGCCGAGGAACGATAAAGGAGCTATCCCTTTTAATTGATATGCAGCCTGCCATGCCGCAACGGCTCCTGTGAATAATGCTATTATTATTACTAATGGAAGTGAATTTACTCCTATATGCCCCATCTGAAAAACAAACTCTTTCCTATTTCTTAGAAGCTTCGGTCCATTTTTTATAATTTCAAAAAATAGAATAGATACCTGACCAAACTCTCTAAAAAATTTTATCGCTTTGCTGCCCAATGCTGTAATAAGGTTATTCATATAGTAGTAGATAATTTATAATGACTTAAAATTAGTAATAAAATTATTGATATCAGCCGAATCAATTAATTCTTTTATCGCTTCTTCATCCTTGAATTTCTTGGAGATTTCCGAAATTAATCGGAGCTGGAGTTCAGGATGATCAAAAGGAGTTAGGAGAAGTATGATAATCTTAGCCGGTTTTTCATCAAGCGAATCAAATTCAATTCCCTCTTTCGAAATTGCTATTGCAAAATGAACTTCAGAGATTTTTATCTTTGCATGCGGCAAGGCGAGATGATTCCCTAATCCGGTAGATATTATCGCTTCCCTTTTCATCACTTCACTTTTTATATAAGAATAATCCAGCTTATATCTTTCAGAAAGTTTTCTTATTAATTCTTCTATTACAGATTCTTTTGAATCAGTATCTGTAAAAAACACCAAGTCAGGCGTTAAGAGAGAATTTACATTTATTGAATTTTTGAATTTCTTTAAGAAATAACTCATAAATGGAGCACTTGATAGCGATGTAACCAATGCCATAATCACTAGAGCGACGAAAACTCTTTCGTGTATTAGTCCTGCTTGGAGCGCAAGAATGCCAAGCACAATTTCCATAGCTCCGCGCGAATTCATTCCAAAGCCGATTGCAAGCGCTTCGTCTTTTTTCATACCTCCCCAATAAGCACCTAATCCGCAGCCAATTACTTTACCCGCAAATGCAAGAACCACAAATATCAATACTATCACGAAGTCGAAACTTGTAATAAAATTGACTCTCAAACCGATAGAGACGAAAAATAAGGGAGCAAAAATATTTGTAACAAATTGCTGAACCATCTCTCTTGTCTGCTCTTTTAGATGCGCAGAATCACCGATAGCAATACCTACAATAAAGGCTCCGAAGATTGCATGAATGCCAATATATTCAGTAAATGCCGCTCCCAGAAATCCGAGAATAAAAATAAAATTTAATATTCCGCCCGGATATGAAATTTTGTTTTGAATAAATGGAATGATTTTATTAAAAATTTTACGCCCGATTAGTAGCATAAAGGCAATAAATACCAAGGTGGAAGTGATGATAACAGAAATATCAAAGCCATGCCCCGATTGCCCCAGCATTCCAAGAATAAATGAAAAAACCAACCATCCGATAAGATCATTAAACATAGCCGATGCGATTATCAAGAACCCGATTTGTGTCTTGAAAATATTAAGGTCCATTAAAGTTCTTGCCACTACGGGAAGTGCGGTTATTGAAAGTGCCGTACCAACGAAAAGTGCAAAAATTAATCTCAAAGACGGATCTTTTATACCAAGAAAGTCAGGGAAAAAATATGCAGCTAAAAAACCGATAGCAAAGGGAAATACCATCCCTATGACACTTGTGTATAATGCGGTCTTCCCTTGTTTGAATACCAATGACAGATTAACTTCCAAGCCGGAAACTAAGAGAAGCATTATCACTGCAAGATTTGTTATTCCATCTATTGCGATATCAGTCGATTTCGAATTAGCGAAAATAGTATTAAACATATCGGGTGCGAGAGTTCCAAAAACTGTCGGACCTATAATAATGCCGGCAAGTATCTCACCAACTACCGATGGTTGTTTAATTAAGCGCAATAATTCGCCGAATACTTTGGCTGCGAGTAACATTACACTAATCGCAATTAGAAATCGCGTTATATCTTCGGGGGTTAAATTCATTTATTGATCACTTTATTAATAGGATTGAACAAGGAAGCTCTTTAAAAATAAACTCTTCATTATGCTGAAAAATTCTATCTATGAAACTAAGTTTTTTGCTCGGAGCCGACATAATTAAGAGGTCGCTATTATTTTCCTTTACGAAATTACTTGCTTCCCACCCCTCCTTGCCATACAAACAAACACCTCTTACTTTTATTTCGGTGAGATTTAGTTCATTTATAAATACATCCATTTTTTCTTTTTCTTCACTATGCCATATTTTTCGTGTTTTTTCAGTTTCATCGGTGGAACCGGTGTCATAAACTGTAATAGCTAATCCGGGTACTTCATATTCTCTTATAAGACAAATCTCAGACGCTTTTTCTTTTATTGCAAGTTGATAAGCAATATTTACCAAAATTTCGCTTTCATAGGAATAGTCTATCTGAACAGAGATTTTCTTAAATGGCTTTGCTTCTATTTGGGGCTCGGTTAAAATAAATAGCGAACATACGGGGTCTCTCATTAATTTCCTGGCAACGGATCCAATATAATATTTTATAACTTTTTCTTTTTCTAATGCACCGGCTATTAATAGATCAACACCATTTTCTATACATTTTTTATTAATAACTTTAGCCGGATCACCTTGCCCCCAGACAATATTAATGTTTTCGGGAGCGAATCCTCCTGAAGAAATCAGTTCTCTTAATCGTGCTTCTATCGAATCATTCTTACTGCCTACATGAATAAATATCACTTCTGCGGCAAACTGATCGCTATATAGTTTCGTCTCTTTTAGTAATGCCTTGCTATTAGGTGAAAAAGTAACTGCAAGTCCAATTTTTTTGAACATAAAATCCCTGCTTATTTAGTCAAAATTTGATATTGATAACTATCTGATTTTTCATATATTGCGCATAATTCTCTTTGCGAGATTAATTAATCTATTTTCATAGAAGATAATTTCTCAATAATAGGGTTATTTAATATCATTTTCAAAACAATAAAAACAAAAACGATTCTTTATTATAAGGATTAATCTAAGCGATGAACGAAATTGCACTTGAATTATCAGAAAAAAAATCTAAAGTAGAGCTTCCTGAAAATCTACTTTTCGGAAGAGTCTTTACAGAACACCTGTTTGAAGTAGATTATGATGAATCAAAAGGTGGCTGGCATAACCCCACAATTAAAAAATTTTCTAATTTGAATATTAGTCCCGCCGCAATGGTATTTCATTACGGTCAATCAATCTTTGAAGGACTAAAAGCTTATAAACAGAAGAATGGAGATTTTGTTTTATTTCGTCCCGATAAAAATATCGAACGCCTTAATAGGTCAGCTCGGAAAATGTGCATCCCTGAAGTCTCGCCCGAATTAGTTTTGAATGCTATGAAAGAATTAGTACAAATCGATAGAGACTGGATGCCCGAAAAACCGGGACATGCACTTTATATACGTCCGGTAATGTTTGCAAGCGAACCATCATTTGGTGTCCGTCCGGCTGATACTTATAAATTACTTATCATGTTGAGCCCAGTAGGACCGTACTATCCGGAAGGATTTAAGCCTGTTCCCATTTTGGTAACTGACGAATACGTAAGAGCAGTAAGAAAGGGAATCGGAGATTGCAAGACAGCAGGAAATTATGCGGCAAGTATTCTTGCCCAAAGAGAGGCAAAGAAACTTGGTTATTCTCAGGTGCTTTGGTTAGATGGTATAGAGCAGAAATATCTCGAAGAAGTAGGGACTATGAATATATTCGTACAATTCAAGAATGAAGTTGCTACTCCAATGCTTACGGGTTCTATCCTCCCCGGTGTAACTCGTATGTCTGTAATTCAAATCTTAAAAGATTGGGGATATAACGTAAACGAAAGAATGATATCAATAGAAGAAGTTTCTGAAGCATATAAGTCAGGCGATTTAATAGAAATGTTCGGCACCGGCACTGCAGCGGTTATATCCTCTATAAGTAAACTAAAATTCAATGATCAGATGATGATATTTAATGAGAAAGAAGCCGGCGAACTTGGTACGCGCCTATATAATGAGTTAGCAGGCATCCACGAAGGAAAAATTCCTGATCGATATGGGTGGAATGTTTTAGTGGATTAACTATTAATAGCCTCAACAGGAGTGAGGGACTCCCTCACTCCTGATAAAAATTTGATATGAAATTATCCCCACCCGGACGTAAAATAGCTTTAACGTTTCAAATTAATCGCACCAAAGAAATTTATTGAAAATTAGAGTTTCTCGTCTCACGGATTAAGCTAAACTTAATTATTCTAAAAAAATGAGAAGAAAAGATCGACTTGCTGATTTTTTTTACTTTTTTTTGCATGATCTCTTGACTAGTGTTACTTTGTTCACTATATTTGGATTAGTGAACAAAAGGACACTATAATGAAAAAAGAATTAACAGAAAAACAAAACGACATACTTTCATTCATAGATGAAAGCATAACGGCTAATGGCTATCCTCCGACATATCGAGAAATCGGGAAGCAATTTGGTATTTCCAGCACCTTCGGAGTTAAGCGTCATATCGATGCTTTAATTAAAAAAGGATACGTAACAGCCGAATCCAATTCAAACAGAACTTTAAGTATTATCGATAACACCCCTAAAAATAAATCAGTTAGCTTCGATAATAGTATAGAGATTCCTATTGTTGGACGGGTAGCAGCAGGTCAGCCGATACTCGCTCAAGAAAATATTGATGGAAATATCTTGTTAGACCGCAGCATGATCAATGGAAGAAGCGATTGTTTTGGTCTAAAGGTAAAGGGTGATTCGATGAAAAACGCCGGTATTTATGAAGGCGATTTAGTAATTGTTTCTCCGCAGAAAGATGCAAATAATGGTGATATAGTGATTGCTCTTCTGGGTGATGAAGCCACTATGAAACGATTTATGAAGACTAAGGATCATGTAGTCCTTAGACCTGAGAATGAAGATTTTAATGATATCGTGATAAAAGATATCGAATCATTCTCACTTATCGGAAAAGTAGTTGGCGTTTTTAGAACTTATAACTAAAGGGTGTTATTATGAAAAGTCTATTATTCTCAACAGCTATTATTAATAGATTAAAAGTATCATTTATTTTTAGCTCTGAACTCATTTCTTTGGAACCTTATTACATTTCAAAGAATAAAAAGGGAGAGAAGGTTGTATTTGGAAGAATCAATAATCGAAACGAGATTAGAGTTTTTGAATACAACAAGATTTTCAATTTAAGACTATTAGATCAAAATAGATTTTCACCATTAATTCCGATCCTCCCAATTAATTAAAGGAGATTCGAGATGACAAATAAACCTAATAAAAGAGATAAAGTCGATAAATTAATTGACCAGTTTTGGAAACATGGTTTCCTTACACTTAGCAGGAAATATGGTACATATCTGCCCGAACCAAAACCAATTGGTCAATATGATGTGGATGCAGTTGGCAAATATAAAAAGAAATTAGCTATCGGTATTACCGTAACCGAAGAAGATTTTAGCAGCAATAATCTCATTACAAAAATTAATTTTATCGCAAAAGGATATCCTCGTCTAAACAATTTTCTTCTAACAATCTTTGTCGGCGTACCCTCTGATCTATTCCTAAAAGCGAGTATGTACCTGTATCAGTTGGATAATGACGTTCAATCCAAAATAAAATTGATATCGATCCCCACAGGTAAATAATTCGTCATAACTTATTGTTTTTATTGATTTTCTTGACATTTATACCCTTGCAGACTATTTTTCCAAGTCTAATTAAAATGGGATAGGATTATTGGTGCGATTAAAAGCAGCCGAATTAAAATCTATTGAAGATACAAAAATGAGTGGGAAAATCCCTGCTCACATTGCTATCATTATGGATGGTAACGGTAGATGGGCAAAAAAAAGAGCACTTCCTCGAGTGGCAGGGCACCAAAAAGGTGTTACTATTGTTCGTGAAATTGTAGAAGCTTGCGCCAATCTCGGCGTAAAAGTATTAACTCTTTACACCTTTTCGACCGAAAATTGGAATCGCCCCGAGGATGAAGTAACCACTTTAATGCGCCTTATTGTAAAAAGTTTGCAGATAGAGACTAACGAACTTCACTCCAATAATATTAAACTTACTACAATCGGTAATACCAAATTATTACCTTCCATAGTGCAAGATGAACTGAATAGCGCAATGGAAAAGACAGCGAATAATAGCGCAATGACCTTAAATTTAGCATTAAGTTATAGCGGAAGATGGGAACTAACTGAAGCAGTAAAGAATATAACGAAACAAGTATTAGATAATAAATTGAATTTTAAAGATATCACCGAGAAAACTATTTCAGATTTTCTAAGCACAGCTGCATTTCCTGATCCCGATTTATTGATCCGCAGCGGTGGTGAGCAAAGAATTAGTAATTTTTTATTATGGCAGATAGCATATTCGGAAATCTATATTACCGATACATTATGGCCTGATTTCAAAACTAAGAATTTGCTTGAAGCTATAAAAAGCTTTCAGAAAAGAGAAAGAAGATTCGGTTTAGTGAGCGAGCAATTATCGAATGGTCTTACCAAACAACCAGCTTAAAATAGCCCTTATTTGCCTTTTACTTTTTCCGGGAATAATTATTCCGCAGGTTCAAAAGAATAATTATAAAATTCTTGGAATGAGTGTAACGGGAAATAAATCCGCAGATGCCAATACTATCATTGCCAATACCGGCTTAAAGGTGGGCGATGAATTAGAAATCCCGGGCGATAAAACTAATAATGCAATTAAACGCCTTTGGAATCTCGGAATCTTTGAAGACGTGCAGCTTCTTCTCGAAAAGAAAATTGAAGATGGAATTTTCCTCCAAATCAAAGTAAAAGAATTTCCGCGCCTTGAAAAAGTTGATTACCGTGGTAATGACGAACTTAGCAATGATGATTTAGATAAAAAAGTCTCTATCGTTAGAGGACAGACTCTTAAGAATAGTGATATCAATAAGATAAAAGCAGACTTTCTAAAACTTTATGAAGAAGAAGGTTATCTCAACGTTAAAATTTCTCCTAAAAAATATATATATCAGAGAACCGATTCCACCTCGGATGAGTTAATTAATATCTGGGTTTATGAAAAAGACCTTTCACAACAGTACGAAACAAGAATTGATAAAGATAAGGCTACTTCTATTAATTCAATTGATAGGATTAAGGAAAGAACTGTATTGCTTTTTGATATCGAAGAAGGTGAAGAAGTAAATATTAGAAATATAGTTTTCAATGGCAATCTTGCTTTTGATGATGGTGATTTGAGAGGCGAAATGAAAGAAACTTCTGAATCAAAATGGTGGAAATTTTGGTCTAGTCCGAAATTAAAAGCAGATAAATTCAAAGAAGACCTTAAATTAATAGAAAAATTTTATAAGAAAAATGGTTATTTGGATTTTACCGTTCTCGGCGATACGATTATTTATAACGATGATAAAACAGAGTTAGACGTTATAGTTAATGTTTATGAAGGTGTACAATATAAAATAAGAAATTTATCGATAGTAGGTAATACAGTATATCCGACTGAATCAATTATGGAAAGACTTGCCTTTAATAAAGGTGATGTCTATAATGTTGAAGAATTCAATCAGAACTTATATTATAACGAAAAACAATCGGACGTATCTTCCCTTTATCAGGATAATGGTTATTTAGGATTTAATTTAGAAGCTAAAGAAGTGAAAGTGGCAAGTGATTCGGTTGATATTAATATTAAAATGAGCGAAGGCAACCGATTCAAAGTTGGCAAAGTAGAAATTACCGGCAACGATAAAACTAAAGATAAAGTAATAAGAAGAGAACTTTATACAATTCCGGGTAATTTTTTCAGTAGAAGTTATATTCTTAGAAGTATCCAGCAGTTATCTAACTTGCAATATTTTAATGTAGAAGAATTATATAAAAGCGGAGTGGATTACCGCCCTGCAAATGATAGTACAGTTAATTTGGTTTATAAAGTTCAAGAAAAATCGAGTGATTACTTAAATGCTTCGGTCGGTTATAGCGGTGCATTTGGATTCTCCGGTTCTCTTGGTTTCACTCTTACAAATTTTTCTATTTCCGAACCATTCCAAATGGGTGGCGGGCAGATTCTTAATTTTAGCTGGCAGTTTGGAGTCGGTAATTTTTATAGAACTTTCTCACTTGGTTTTACTGAACCATGGTTTATGGATACTCCTACTCTTGTCGGTTTTGATATGTTTGATACTCGTCAAAGATATGTTTATGATCTTAGACAGTCAGGAATCAGCTTAAGATTAGGAAGAAAATTAACTTGGCCTGATGATTATTTTTATGTTCAAGGAATTCTGAAATTCCAATATAATGATGTTATCGATGGACAGGGATATTATCAACAAGGTTTAACAAGGCAATATACAACCGGAATTGTAATTTCGAGAAATGACGTTGATAATCCGATCTTCCCTTCAAGAGGATCAAAGTTCTCTTTATCAGGTGAAATAACAGGCGGGCCTTTCCTTCCGGGTAACGTGGATTATTATAAAGTCGATTTGAAGAACGAATGGTATAAACCTCTTTTTGGAATTAATAGAATCGTAATGTATTCCAGTGTAGAATTTGGTTTTATAAATGAGTTAGTTAAGGGTACTCCAATTCAGCCGTTTGATTTCTATTACATGGGAGGTAATGGTTTGATTATCGCCACTACTCCATTAAGAGGTTATGACGATAGAAGTCTCGGGCAGCGTACCGCAGGCGATAGAGTTATTGGTTCGCGTGTGATGAATAAATATACTTTTGAATTAAGAGCGGCATTGGCTTTAGAGCCGATTCCGATTTATATACTTGCTTTTGCAGAGGCAGGAAACGTATTTTTTAATATGAAACAAACAGATTTGTTTAATTTGAAAAAATCTGTTGGTCTTGGCGCAAGAATTATGATTAATCCGATTGGATTAATTGGTTTTGATTATGGTTATGGATTCGATAGAAAAAGCGTTGATGGACAAGATCCACAATGGATTTTCCATTTCCAATTCGGTAAAGGTTTTTAATACATAATAAATATAATTGAGGTTGAAGTGAAAAAATATCTTGTACTATTTGCTCTTTTGTTAATTACATCTAGTGCTTTCGCACAAACAACAGCTCCTGCAGTTAAAATTGGGTATGTTGATTCAGAAACAATTTTAGCTCAATATTCTGAAGCTATCAAAGCTAAAAGTGATATTGATGGATTAGTTGCAAAATGGAAAGCACAGATTGATAGTATGGCAGCTGAATTACAAGCTTCATATGGCGAATATCAGAAACAAGCAGCTACTATGTCTCCTGAAAAACAAAAAGAGGCACAGACTAAGATCGTAGAAAAAGAACAAAAAGCACAACAATTTAGAGATCAAAAATTTAATCAGCCTAATGGTGAATATTTCATTAGACAAGAACAGATTATGGCTCCTGTAAAAACAAAAATATTTAATGCTATCAATGATGTTGCTAAAGATGAATCAATGCAATTTGTTTTTGATAAAGCAGGTGATGTAATTTTGTTATATGCTGAACAACAATTTGATATAACATTTAAGGTTTTAGATAGACTTAAAAGAGGCAAATAAAAAATGAAGAAATTTTGTTTTGTAATAGTTTTCGCTTTTCTTTTTGGATCATTATCGTTTTTATCCGCACAACCGAAATTCGGCTATGTCGATTCTGAAACGATCATGAAACAATTACCTGATGCACAAGACACACAGAAAAAACTTGATGCATTAATTAAAGAATGGCAGGATGAATTAGCAAAGCTCGAACGCGATTGGAAAGCTAAATATGACGATTATGAAAAAAGAAAGCTTATTCTTAGCGAACAAAAAAGAGCTGACGTTGAAAAAGAGTTAGTTACTCTCGAAGATCAGGTTTCTAAATACCGTCAAGATAAGTTTGGCGTTAGAGGTGAACTTTTTCAGAAGCAAGAAGAACTAATGAAACCTATTCAGAACAGAATTTTTACTGCTATTCAAGAAGTAGCGAAAGATGAAGATTTTGATTTTATATTTGATAGAAGCGGAGATATGATTTTTCTCTACGCTAAAGAGGAATTCGATGTAACGAATTTAGTTTTAGAAAAATTAAAATGAGTGAAAATGAAATTAAAATTAAAAGATATCGCCGACTTAGTCGGCGGTATTGTTTATGGGAATCCCGATGAAGTAATTTCCAATATTGCAAAAATAGAAGAATCCCAAAAAGGAGACTTAACATTCCTCTATTTACCTGCTTATGAAAAGTATTTATCCACCACAAACGCCACCGCAGTATTAATCAAACCCGAATTAAAACGCTCCAGAGAAGATATAAATTATATCGAAGTCAAAAACCCTAATCACGCACTTCAAAAAATAATTATTACATATCTTACTCCCCAAATCGATTTAAAAGGAATAGACAAAACTGCACAGATTGAGGACTCGGCTATTATTGGTACGAATTCAAACATCGGTAAAAATGTTGTTATAGAAGGCGGAGTAAAAATTGGAGAAAATAGCACAATATTGCATAATACAGTGATAATGAGAAATGTTTCTATCGGAGAAAATTGTTTAATCTATCCCAATGTTACAATTCGCGAAGATTCCGTCATTGGGAAAAACGTTATTATTCATTCCGGTTCAGTAGTCGGATCAGATGGATTCGGTTATATACCAAATGAAAACGGAGAATACACAAAGGTCCCGCAAATCGGTAATGTAGTTTTAGAAGATGACGTAGAGATTGGTTCTAATGTGTCTATTGATAGAGCCGCTTTCGGTTCTACTCGTATTAAAAGAGGCGCTAAAATTGATAACTTGGTACAAGTTGCACATAATGTTGTCATTGGTGAAGATACAGCGATAGCCTCTCAAGTGGGAATTGCAGGTAGCTCAAAGATTGGTAAGAATGTAATCCTAGCCGGTCAAGTCGGGATTGCCGGACATTTAGAAATCGGTGATAAAATTGTTATAACTGCTCAATCAGGCGTTTCTAAATCACTCCTTAAATCAGGACAGTATCGAGGAACACCAGCAGATGATTTTATGACTGAGCTTAAAAATGAAGTTCACGTAAGGAATTTATCTTCTTATGCAAAAAGTATTAAGAATTTAGAAGAAAAAATTGCATTTTTGGAAGGAAAAATTTCTGAATTAATGAAAAAGGAAAATATCTGATGTTAGAACTTCAGAGGACGATAGCCAAACCCGCTTCAATATCCGGGATTGGGTTACATACAGGCACTTCATGCACAATGACTTTTAGACCGGCTCCCGATAATTATGGGATTAGATTCATACGTGTCGATCTTGGGGATAGACCCGAAATACCCGCAAATACAGATTATGTAGTTGATATATCACGTGGGACTACATTAGGTCTTGGAGAGGCAAAAGTTTTTACGGTTGAACATGTACTCGCTGCAATAGTAGGATTGCAAATTGATAATATAAAAATTGAATTAGATGGAATCGAACCTCCCGTGGGTGATGGGAGTGCAATGCCTTATGTCGAAAAATTACTCGAAGCAGGTTTTGTTACTCAAGAAACTCCAAGAGATTATCTTAAAATCGATCAAACTGTAATGCATCATGATGAAGAAAATCAGATCGATATTGTTGCTCTTCCACTTGATAATTATCGAATAACAGTAATGGTTGATTACCAAAACCCAGCTTTAGGAAGCCAGCATACCGGACTCTTTGATTTAGAAAAAGAGTTTGTAACAGAATTTGCTCCTTGCAGAACTTTTTGTTTTTTGAGTGAATTAGAAGCCCTTGCAGATAAAGGATTAATTAAAGGGGGAGATATCAATAATGCTATCGTTATTGTGGATCATGATTTAGAACAGGAAAAATTAGATAAATTAGGGAAAAAGATTGGTGTAGAGACGCCATTGAATATAGGTGATACAGGATTCTTGAACGATAAATCACTTCGTTTCAAAAATGAACCGGCTCGACATAAACTTTTAGATATGCTCGGAGACTTGGCACTAATTGGTGCACCAATTAAAGCACAAATTCTTGCGGCTCGTCCCGGACATAAAGCGAATGTAGAATTTGCAAAAAAAATAAGGGCATTATATCAACAAAATAAATTGATTAAGAAATTCCAGCATGTAAAAAAAGAAGGTATCGTATTTGATATCAATGCAATCAAAAGGATACTCCCCCACCGTTATCCGTTTCTTTTAGTTGACAAGATTATTGAATTAGAATTGGATAAAAAAGTTGTTGGTGTAAAAGCTGTAACGGGTAACGAACCATTTTTTGAAGGCCATTTTCCTGATTATCCTGTAATGCCGGGTGTTTTAATTGTTGAAGCTCTAGCACAGGCAAGCGGTATATTATTGTTGAATGCACTTCCCGATCCTAAG
>Ga0209643_1002294_pt1 | contig 12891 bp, 13 predicted proteins | sample AutmiccBRH37_all_FD_187383 | JGI IMG/M metagenome (GOLD analysis project Ga0209643, IMG submission 187383) | Deep subsurface microbial communities from Mt. Terri, Switzerland - Autotrophic microbial communities BRH/37_all (SPAdes) (version 2) | ecosystem: Environmental > Aquatic > Deep... | reverse complement strand
TTACGAAAAGGCGGGCGCGACTCTGGTCGCCGACGCCGCGACCGTCTTCGCGAACAACGACATGATCGTGAAGGTCAAGGAGCCCCAGAAGGTCGAGTGGGAGATGCTGCGCGAGGACCAGATCCTTTACACCTATCTGCACCTCGCGCCTGACCCGGAACAGACCAAGGGCCTGCTGGCGTCGAAATGCGCCGCGGTGGCCTATGAGACCGTCACCGACGCCCGCGGCGGCCTGCCGCTGCTGGCGCCCATGTCGGAAGTCGCCGGCCGGATCGCCGTCTTCTCGGCGGCCGAGACCCTGCTGAAGCACAACGGTGGCATGGGCCTGCTGTTCTGCGGCGTGCCGGGCGTGGCGCCGGCGCGGGTTCTGGTGCTGGGTGGCGGCGTCGTCGGTCTGAACGCGGCGCGGATGGCCATGGGCCTGGGCGCCGAGGTGGTGGTGCTGGAACGCTCGATCCCGCGCATGGCCTATATTGACGAAGTCACCCAGGGCCGGGTCATCACCCGCTATTCGTCCATCGGCGCGATCGACGAAGAGATCGTCAAGGCCGACGTGGTCATCGGCGCCGTCCTGGTGCCCGGCGCCTCGGCGCCCAAACTGGTCAAACGCGAGCACCTGACCAAGATGAAGCCCGGTTCGGTCCTGGTTGACGTCGCCATCGACCAGGGCGGCTGTTTCGAGACCTCAAAGCCGACGACCCACGAAGACCCCACCTATGTCATCGACGGCGTGGTCCATTATTGCGTCGCCAACATGCCGGGCGCCGCGCCGCGCACCAGTTCCGAGGCCCTGAACAACGCCACCTTGCCGTTCGGCCTGGCCCTGGCGGACAAGGGCTTGGACGCCCTGAAGACCGACCCGCACCTGGCGCGCGGCCTGAACGTGCTGAAGGGCGAGATCACCTATCCGGCGGTGGCGCAGGCGCTGGGGATGGAATGGAGCGACCCGTTCGGGGTGTGGGCGAAGGGGTGACGCCTCCTCCTTCTCGCCTTGCGGGAGAAGGCAGCCCAGAGGGCCGGATGAGGGGTGACACGGGCGTCCAAGCGCCTGTGAAACCCCTCGCCCGACGGCGCCAGAACGACGGCTTCGTCGCCGTGCGCGGTCTCCCTCTCCCGCAAGGGGAGAGGGCGTCTGTAATTTTGCGCCGTCTTGCGGCATAAGCCCGCGATGAAATTCCTCGACCAAGCCAAGATCTATATTCGCTCCGGCAACGGCGGCGCGGGCTCCGTGTCGTTCCGGCGCGAGAAATTCATTCCCAACGGCGGTCCGGACGGCGGCGACGGCGGTAAGGGCGGCGACGTCTGGATCGAGGCGGTCGACGGTCTGAACACCCTGATCGACTATCGCTATCAGCAGCATTTCAAGGCCCAGACCGGCCACCACGGCCAGGGCCGCCAGATGCACGGCGGCAAGGGCGAGGACGTGCATCTGAAGGTGCCGGTCGGCACCCAGGTGCTGGACGAGGACAAGGAGACGGTCCTGCTGGACATGGACACGCCCGGCAAGATGGAACTGCTGCTGAAGGGCGGCAACGGCGGCTGGGGCAATGTCCGTTTCAAGGGCCCGACGAACCAGGCGCCCGCCTACGCCAATCCTGGCCAGGACGGGCAGGAGCGCTGGATCTGGCTGCGGCTGAAGCTGATCGCCGACATCGGTCTGGCCGGCCTGCCCAATGCGGGCAAGTCGACCTTCCTGGCGGCCGCCAGCGCCGCCAAGCCCAAGATCGCCGACTATCCGTTCACCACCCTGGCGCCGAACCTTGGGATGGTGGACCTGTCGCCGTCCGAGCGGTTCGTCATCGCCGACATCCCCGGCCTGATCGAGGGCGCCAGCGACGGCGCCGGTCTGGGCACCCGCTTCCTGGGCCATGTGGAGCGTTCGGCCAGCCTGATCCACCTGATCGACGGGACGCAGGACAACGTCGCCGAGGCCTACCGGATCATCCGGGGCGAGCTGGAGGCCTATGGCGAAGGCCTGGCCGACAAGGCCGAGATCCTGGCCCTGAACAAGATCGACGCCCTGACGCCGGAAGCGCGCGAGGAAAAGGCCGCGGAACTGGAAGCCGTGGCCGGTCGCCGGCCGATGCTGGTGTCGGGCGTGTCCGGCGAGGGCGTGCCCGCCCTGCTGCGCGCCGCCTGGGCCGAGGTGAAGAAGACCCGGGGGGCCCTGGCCGGCGAGAGCGATGCCGATCAAACCTCGGGCTGGCAACCGTAAGGCCGTCGACAGGTGTGACGCCTGGACCGCACCGAAGGATTTCGATTTCGAAATCTCGCGGCGATCAAGCGCACGACGGTTTTCGGTGTTATGCGTTAACCGCCCCAATGGTGTAGCTGGAGCCTCGTCCCGATGCGTCGCTTGTTGATATGGACCGGCCTGGCCGCCCTCGTCGGGCTGGTTATCGCCGGGGTCGCCTATTGGGCCTACTGGAACTTCTATTCGCGTTTCCAGCCGGTGGTGATCAGCCGCAATCAGGCCGAGATCCAGCAGCTTCTGGACGAGGCCTCCTGGGTGTCCGGCGGCGGCGGGGGACAGCCCCTCTATATCGTCGCCTACCGCGACAGCGCCTCGGCCCAGCGTTACGAGCACGAGGAGGCTGAAAAGCTTCGCGCCGCCGGTGTCGAGCCCAGGATCATCCTGTTCGCCCGCCCCGACCTCGAAGGCCTGGCCCAGTCCACGGCCGCCGAACGGGCGACCATCGCCGAACTGTGGCTGACCCGCGACTGGTCGCTGTATCAGCGCTGGACCGCGACGCCGGCGCGTCAGTGGACCGCCGCCGGGATCCCCCCGGCGGACGGCAATCTGGCCCGCGCCGCCGTGGTGGAGGCCAGCCGCCAGTTTAACACGCGCCTGACCGCCCTGCTCGAGGACGCCGGGGTGCAGATCACCTATCCGCTGATCCTCTGGCGCGACCGCGACGGCTTCCTGAAGGCCTGCGGCTGCGCCGACAGCCGGTCCTGGCCCTTTATCCGCGACGATCTGAACGCGCCCGAACGTGTGGGGCAGGCCGAGCCCGTCGACGCCCTGCCGGCGGCGGAAACCTATCCGGGCGACGGAACGCCGGCGGACGCGAACGCCCCCGCCGCCCTGCCCTATCCCGCCTTGCCGGGCATCCCGCCGGCGGACGGCCAGGCTCCCGAAGGCCCGGCGCCGGACGGCCAGAACCCCGGTGTGGCGCCATCGTCCAGTCCTGCGGGACAGAACCGATCCGCCGCGCCACGGGCCGCGCCCGTGGCCAAGAAGCAGGAAGACAGCACCTTCTTCTAGAGGCGCTGAATCCGGCGACAAGCGGTGATCAGCCGGTCCACGTCCTCGGCCTCCTGGTACAGGCCGAAGCCGAACCGGATGACGTCGTCGCGCACGTCGGTCACCACTCCATCCGCCAACAGGGCCGTGCGCCAGGCCTGGGCCTCCTCGTGGCGCAGGGCCAGAAAGCGCGCGCGGGGACCGTCGCCCGCGACAGGATTGAGGATCTCGGCCTCGTCGAACACCCCCGCGTCACCCGCCCGAACCGCATCCTGAAACCGAACCGCCAGCGCCCGACCGTGATCGGCGACATCGGCGGTCGTCAGTCCGGCCCCGGTCAACATCCCGCGCACCGCGTTGAAGCGGTAGAGGGCCGAACTGTCGAAGGTCGCCCCCCAGAACCGGCCGCCGTCCGACCGGTACTGGACCCCGCCCGGCGGACCTGACAGGTCCCCGAACTCGGCGAACCAGCCGGTGACCACGGGCCGGGGCGCGAAACCGGCGGGCGCGTGCAGGAAACAGACGCCCTCGCCCGCCATGGCGTATTTATAGCCCCCGGCGACATAGAAGATCCGGTCCGCGACCTTGGACAGGTCGGTCGGGGTCGCCATGAAGCCGTGATAGCCGTCGACCAGCACCCAAGGACCTTCCGGCCGGGCCAGGGCCGCCAGATCCTCCATCCGGTCGAACAGGCCGCCGGTGCGGAAGAAGACCTGACTGACTACGATCCAGTCGTGCCCGCCCGCCTTCGCCGCCGCCACGAACCGTTCGGCGAAGGTCTCGAACGGCGCCAGGGGCACGCGCGTGACCACCGCCTCGCCCGCCTCCTCCCAGCGATCGGCCTGACGCCGGAACGAATGGAATTCGCCGTCGGTCGACAGGATGCGCACCGGCCGGGTCTCGAAGGCCGAAAATACCCGCAGCAGCAGGTCATGGGTGTTGGGCGCGAACACCAGGCTGTCGGACGAGGACAGTCCGAGCTCCGCCGCAACCTCGGCCTGCGCGCGCGGGATGACCTCGCCGAAGATCAGATCCCACTTTCGATCGGCGTGCTGATTGGCGTCGATCCAGGCCTGCTGCTGGGCCTCGAAACTGGCGTCGGGCCACAGGTGATGGCTGTGGGCGGCGAAATGCAGACGCTCGGGCGACAGGGCCAGGGCGCGCGAAAAGAGGGGCTTGAACGACATGGGCGCACCATGACGGCTTCGGGCCCGCCAGTCGATATCAGCGCCCCTTGCGCAGCCCCAGCATTCCCAGCCAGCCGCCGCTGGTCAGCAGCGCGACGTCCAGCAGGGCCAGGGGCAGAGGCGTGGAGACCGGGGCGGCGATGAAGCGGGCCTTCCAGTCCGGGGCGAATTTAGCCTTGTAGCTTCGCAGGCCCTGGAAGCCGTACAGGGCGCCGCCCTCCTCGAACACCAGGGCGCCGACGCGGGCGAAGACGGGGGCCACGCGCCGATCCTCCAGTCCGGCCAGAGGCGCCATGCCCAGGTCGAAGGCGGCGATTCCCTCGGCCTTGGCCCACTGAACGCAGCGAGTGAACAGATAGTCCATCACCCCGTGCGGCGCGTCGGGGGTGTAGCGCATCAGGTCCACGGCCGCTTCGCCCGGCGTGACCAGAAGATTGGCGAAGGCCACGATCCGCTCGCCCTCGCGCACCAGGGCCAGGGGCGTCAGGTTCAGATAGTCGATGTCGAACCGGCCAAGAGAAAAAGCCTTTTCCGAGCCGTTGTGCATCGCCAGCCAGGCGTCGGAAATCGCCTTCAATTCCGGCTCCAGCGTAATGGCTGCGCCAGGCGGCAGGACCTCGAAGCGGGCGCCTTCGCGCTCGGCCCGATTGAGGGCGGTGCGCAGGTTTTGCTTGCCCTTGCCTTCGGTGGTGAAGGCCTCTGTGCGGATAACCGCCGTCTCGCCGACCTTGCGCATGGCCAGGCCCATGGTCGCCAATTCGCTGAGGATGTGGTCCCCCACCGAATAGAAGACCGCCGAGCCGCCATAGCTGTCGGCCATTTCGGCGAAGGCCCACAACAGTTCCTGACGTTCCTCCGGTGATCCGGCCGGTTCGCCCATGGCGATCCAGCGCCGGCCCCGCACCCTATAGGCCAGGAAGCTGCGGCCGGACGGGCTGAACAACAGCGCCTTGTCGCCCAGCATGGCCAGCCAGGCTTCCGGGGTCGCATGTTCGGCGGCCTCCAGCGCGATGCGCGCGCGCTCGACCTCTTCTGGCGCGGCGGGGCCATGGCTGTCGGCGCCGGGCGAGCTCAGCAGCGACCGCCCCGCCACCAGCAGGGTCAGCAGCGACAGGACCAGACCCGCCCGCAGGAAGCCCGAGGCCTGACGGTCCACCAGGAACCGCCACCACAGCTCGTCCGAATAGGCCACGTCCCGATAGGCGAAGAAGCCCAACCACAGCATGGACGCCACCACGGCGATCAGCAGCAGCAGCCACCCCGGCCGCAGCGGCTCGCTGAGACGTGAACGCCGATCAAAGGCCGTGCGGCACGGCGCCAGCAGGGCGGCGACGACGATCAGGTCGATCGACTCCTCCCAGTCCAGCCCCTTCAGCAGCGAGAAGACGGCGCCGACCGCCAGGACCGCCAGGGCGGCCCAATAGGCGCCGCGCCGCCGGCGCCACAGCCCCGCCGACAGCAGCATCAGCACGAATCCGGCGATGCTGGCGACGAAGTGCGACAGGTCGATCAGGATCGGCGAGACCACGCCCGTCAGCTGGCGTAGTCGGCCGTCGAACTCGGGCGTCACCGCCGAGATCAGCATCAGGGCGCCCGCGCCGAAGGCCAGCACCGCGAAAATCTGCGGCGTCAGCTCATAGGCGAGACCCAGCAACCTGCGCAGCAGGCCGGGGACATAGGCGTTCCGGCGATTCAAGCGACCTCCTGCCGATTCGGCGCGACATGCATCCTAAACCAGGAATCGTCCAATCGAGGCAGGTCGGAGGTCATTTAGGGGCAGGTGAAACAATCGGTAACAGGGCGGGTTCTGTCGTTGCGGGCGTCGGGCCCGTGCAACACGGGACAGTCCCATGAGCTTCAAGACCGCCATTCTGGCCAGCGCCGCCGCCTTCCTGATCGCCTCTCCCGCCCTGGCGCAAGACGCCGCGACGACAACGCCGGCGGACCAAGACCCGGCCGCCGCAACCGCCGCCCCGCAGAGCCTTTCGTTGAATCCCGGCACGGCGGTCCACGGTCCTGACGGCGAACTGGGCAAGCTTGAAGGCGTTCAGAATAATGAATCGGGCGCGCAGGAGCTGACCGTGCGCGGCGCCGACGGACAGTTGCGCGCCGTGCCGCTGAACGGCATCCGCCAGGACGGCGCCCATGTCGTCGTGGCCTACACCAAGGCCGAGTATGACGCCGCCGCTCCGATCCCGGGCGCTCCGCCCGCCATGGAGTCCGCTCCGGCCCCTGCTGCGGTGTCCGATCCCGCCGCCGATCCCGCGACGCCGCCCCCGACCGAGCCGGTCGATCCGTCGGGCAGCAGCGATCCGATGGCCCCGCCGACCGGCGACCAACCGCAACGATGATCGCCTGAGTTTCTCCCCGCTGACGCTGCACCTCGAAGCGGTCGCCTCGGCCGCCTATTCAAACAAGGAGGACTGACCATGAAAACCCTCGCATCCCTCGCCGGCCTCACGGCCGCAGCCGCTCTCGCCCTGCCGGCCTCGGCCCAGGTTCTGGGCGGCGATATCTCCGGCCAGGCCGGCGTCTCCACGCCGCCGATCGGCGGGGTGACCGGCACGGTCGCCGGCGCCGCGCGCGGCGCCGGCGACCTGACCCGCGACACCGTCCGAAACACGCGCGACGTAGTTCAGGACGCCACGTCTGTCGGCGCGAACGCCCAGACCGACACCCATGTCGATCACGACTCCGCCACCGCCGATGTCTCGGTCGGCGCCGCGGTGCGCGCTTCGGACGGCGACTTGCTGGGTCAGGTCGTGGGCCTGAGCCGCGACACGGCGGGCCGTACCCAGGGCTATCTCGTCCGCACGATCGACGGGGCCACCCGCCTGCTGCCGGCCGGCGCCGCCTCCGTGCAGGGCGGCGTCGTCATCGGCGCGCAAGGCGATTTGCAGCCCGCGCCTCGCGATCAATAGACCGATCGCGGCGAATGCAAAAAAGGGCGGCTCTCGCGAGCCGCCCTTTTCCATTTCTGTGCTTCTAGTTGATCAAGCGCGACGCTTGACCAGCCCCAGCAGGAACAGAAGAATGATGGCGCCGATGGTGGCGACGATGGTCGAACCGATCCAACCGCCCCAGGCGAAGCCCAGCGCATTGGCGATGAAGCCGCCGATCAGGGCGCCGATCACGCCGACGATGAGATTGGTGATCAGGCCGTGGTTACGACCCATGATCTGTTCCGCGAGCCAGCCCGCGACGATGCCGATGATGATCCAGGCGATAATGCCCATGGTATTCCCTTCCTGTATAAGCCTAGCTGCGGACTAAATGCGCCCGGCCTCATTGGGTTGCGGCCGGAGCGTATCCCGCGTTCGAAGAACCCCGGAACTCCCCTGACGCGCGACCTGCGGCACGCGGATTGCGACGTGGCAGGCGAACCGTCCCGCGTCGGGACAGGTCGCAAGATGAGGAACTGGGGGCCATGGCCACCGACATCGATCTCCACCTGGGCCGCCGCCTGCGTCGTCGCCGTCGCCTGCTGGGTCTGACCCAGCAGCAGTTGGCCGTTCAGGTCGGCATCCGCTTCCAGCAGATCCAGAAATACGAATGCGGCGCCAACCGCATCTCGGCCGCCCGCCTGTGGCAGCTGGCCGAGGCCCTGGAAACGCCCGTCAGCTATTTCTACGACGGCGTGAACGAGGCGCTGGAACGCAAGGACGCGGCCCCGGCTAGCGGCGAAATGTTCTCGCGCAAGGAAACCCTGGATCTGATCCAGGCCTATTACCAGCTCGGTGAACGGCCGCGGCGGCGACTGCTGGACCTGGCCAAGTCCCTGCACGACGCCAACGACGTCGCGGCCTGAGCCTCGGGTCATGCGCGGGGTTCTCGCGGCGCGGTGATCCGCGCTAAGAGCCGTGCATGACTGAATTCGAATCCTTCGCCGTGGAACTGGCGCGCGAGGCTGCGCGCGTCACCCTTCCCTTCTTCCGCTCGGATCTCAGGCATGAGGACAAGGGCGGAGCGGCGGGCTTTGATCCCGTCACCGAGGCCGACCGCCAGGCCGAGGCCGCGATCCGTCGTCTGATCGCCGCCCGCTATCCCGATCACGGCGTGATCGGCGAGGAATATGGCGAGGACCGGCCGGACGCCGAACACGTCTGGGTGCTGGACCCCATCGACGGCACCCGCGCCTTCATCTCCGGCCTGCCGCTGTGGACCACCCTGATCGCCCTGCGCGCGGAAGGCCGACCGAGCGTCGGCGTCATCGCCCAACCCTATCTGGACGAGATCTTCCTCGGCGGTCCGAACGGCGCCCGCCTGCTGCGCGGCGAGACCGAGACGCCCCTGGCCGTCCGGGCGTGCGCGCATCTGACCGACGCCGTCATCTCGACCACGGACCCCGACATCTTCAACGGTGCCGAACGGGGCGCCTGGACCCAGGTGCGCGCCGCCGCCCGCCTGGCCCGTCTGGGCTGCGACGCCTACGCCTACGCCATGGTCGCGGCCGGCAAGATGGATCTGGTCGCGGAGGCCAGCCTGAAGTCCTGGGACTGGTCCGCCCTGGTTCCCGTGATCGAGGCCGCCGGAGGCCAGGTCGTCAACTGGCGCGGCGACACGCCGGACGACAGCGGCCAGATCCTCGCCGTTGGCGACCCTCGCCTGATCGACCAGGCTCTGGTGACGTTGAAGCGCGCGGCGGGGTAGCGGACTAGGCGACGAAAGCGGTCATCTTCCGCCACCCTCACGCCACCGACGGCGTCTCCTGCGTCACGTCGTTGGTCTGGGCGGAGGGGTCGGGGATGGCGGACAGGTCCTGGATCGGGGAGACATAGTCGGCCATGGCGTCGAACTCGTCCAGGAAGACGGCGCGCATGTCGTCGGCCTCCATGATCACCTCGTGCTTGGCGCCGGGAACCTCGACATAGCGGCCGCGGCCCAGGCGTTTGGCGGCCCAGCGGCAGGTCTGTTTCCACACCACGTCGTCATTGTCGGCCTGGACGATGGAGACCGGAATACGCACGGTTTTCAGCGCCTTGGGCTTCAGCGCCCGTTCACCGGCGTCGAGCGCGAAGGCCAGCCAGCCGTAGGTGGGGCCGCCGACGGCCAGGTGGGGGCAGGCGTACAGTTGCTGGCGCCACATCTCGTAACGGGTCTCGTCCGAGGTCAGGGCGTCCTCGGCGAACGTATGGTCGAACGGATCGTCGGGGTCGCCCAGGATATAGTCGCCGGCATGGCCGTGGCGGATGTTCCAGCGCACCGCCAGTTTGACCGACCACATCGACCGTTTGCCGGTCTTGATGCGCAGCATGGGGCTGGACAGGAGGGCGCCGGAGAACCGGTCCTCGCCGGCCTCAAGCGTCAGCAGGTTCAGGCAGGCGCCCATCGAATGGCCGACCATGATCCACGGCTTGGGGCAGCGGTCCTCGAAGGCGTCCAGCAGGCGGCCGTAGTCGTCCAGGAATTCCTCGACCGCGCGAGCATGGCCCTTCAGCCGGTCGGGCAGCAGGCGGGCGGACAGGCCCTGGCCGCGCCAGTCGTGGGCCAGGACGCACCAGCCGCGCGCCAGGAAATTGCCGATGACCTCGAAATATTTCTCGATCGGCTCGGTGCGGCCGGGGCTGAGCACCACGGTGCCGCGCGGCTTTTCGGCGGTCAGGTGCGACGGGGTCCAGACGGCGGCGCGCAGGCGCATGCCGCCGGCGCCGCGATACCAGTCGCCCTTGCCGCCCGGCGGCGAGGACGCGCCCGGAACCCCCATCAGGGGCGCATTGGCGGCGAAGGCTTGGGCGCGGTTCACTCGGGCTTCCTGAACTTCAAGGTCATGCGATCGCTCTCGCCGATCTCATCGAACTTTGATCGGTCGAATGCGGGGTCGGCGGGCTCGCCCCTGGGTGCGGTCAGGCGCATCGGCGGCAGGGTGTCGACCCCGAACGGATGGTCCTTGGTGTCCTTCTCGTTGGCGTTGACCTCGGAGGCGGCGACGAAGACGAAGCCGGCCTCGGCCGCCAGCTGGCGCACGAAGGCCTCCTGGACATATCCGTTGGCCGCCACCGGATCCTGGTCCTCTTCGGGCGCCAGACGGTGCTGTTCGATGCCCAGGACCCCGCCGGGTTTCAAGGCGGCGAAGGCGTCGGAAAAGGCTTTCTCGGCGATCCCGGCGGCCATCCAGCCGTGCAGGGTGCGCATGAACAGACACAGGTCCGCCGTGCCCGCCGGCGTCACGGGGCCGGAGGCGGCGCCGAAGGTGGTGAACTGGGGCTCGCCGTACAGTCGCTTGTCGGCGCTGAACCGGGTCTGGAAGGCGGCGTTCAGGGCGGCCTGGGCCGGGTCGGCCATCGGGCCTTCCGGGAACACGGCGGCGACATAGACGCCCTTGCCCCGCGCCAGATAGGGCGCAAGGATTTCCGTGTACCAACCGCTGCCGGGCCAGAACTCGACCACCGTCATCGCCGGTTGCAGGCCGAAGAAGCGCAGGGTCTCCATTGGATGGCGGAAGGCGTCGCGCCCTCGATCCTGTGCGCGCCAAGGGCCGGCGACGGCCCATTCCAGAGAGCCCTCGGGCGGGCCGGCCGGCGCGGGCGGGGCTTCGGACGCGGCGTCTTTCTTGCGATCGCAGGCGGTCAGGCCGGCCGCGAGCCCCGTGAGAGCCAGCGCGGTCGCGCCGGACAGCAGGGATCGGCGGGACGGGCCGCTGGAAATCGCAGAAAGATCAACCATCAAAACACCCCCTCGGAACGCCGGGCCCCACGTCCGGCAGACCTTGGTGAAACGGGCATAAGCAGGTTCGTCGCGCGGGTCAAAACCGGACTATTCGGGCTTGCGGAAACGCAGGGTCATGCGGTCGCTCTCGCCGACGGCGTCGAAGGCCGCGCGCTGTTCGGCCGTAAGGGCGCCGCTTCCGTCCCGGGCCTGCGACTGACGGACCGGCGGCAAGGTCCAGACGCCGAACGGATGATCGTGATCGTCCTTGGGATTGGCGTTCAGCTCGCTGCGCGCCTCCAGCACGAAACCCGCGTCCCGGGCGGCGTGGATGACATAGCTTTCGGGCACATAGCCGGTCGAGGCGACGTCGGCGACGTTCAGTCCCTCGGCGCTGCGATGTTGTTCGACGGCCAGGATTCCGCCCGGCTTAAGCGCCGCGTAGAAGGCCTTCAGATAGGGTTCGGTCCGGCCGTCGCGCGACCAGTTGTGGAAGGCGCGGGCCACCAGGATGAAGTCGGCCGAGCCCGGCTCGACGCCCATGCTCTCCAGCGGACGATTGACGCCGACATAGCGGCCGCCGGTCGCCGCCGCATAGGGTTCGAGGATATGGCGCCACCAGCTGGCGCCGCCCGGTTCGATCTCGACGATCGTCATGCCCGGCGTCAGGCCCCAGAAGGTCAGGGCTTCATAGGGATGACGGGCGGCGTCACGGGCGCGGTCGGCGGCGGGGCGGCTGTCGGCGGCGATGGCGGCCTGAAGCGCCGTATCCTCGGCGAGGGTCGGCATGGCGCTGGACAGGGCCGAGCGCGGCGGCGTCCAGGCGCCTTCGGTCTGGCTTTGGGCCATTACGGCGGTCGGCGCGACCAGAGCGGCGACGGGGATGAGGCTCGAAATCACGGCGGCGAGGCGGAGGGCGGTCAGACGCATGAGGGAGTTTCCTTGATCCGGTTCGATCTTCCTTAAGGAGCATGACGTCCCACGCAAATGACGATCCTGAGACACAGACGATTCGTCGCGCGGCGACGACCCTTGACGCCCGTTCGCCGCATCCCATCTCAGTGTCCGAGAGCGCCGGTCACGGGCTCTCCAGACCGACGGCGCCGATTCCGGGTCGCCGGCCTGAACTCCAACCGTCCGGGCAAACCGCCGGGCGGCTCAACCTTGCTGATCCTCAGGAGGATGCTGATGCGTACCTATGATTTTACACCCCTGTACCGTTCGGCCGTCGGCTTCGACCGTCTGGCCAATCTGCTGGAGACCGCCGCGCGGACCAGTCAGGACGGCGGCTATCCGCCCTATAATATCGAGACCACGGGCGAGAACGCCTATCGCATCGAGATCGCCGTCGCCGGCTTCACGCCCGACGAGCTGAACATCGAGGTGAAGGAAAACCTGCTGACCGTCACCGGCCGCAAGACCGCCAACGACGACGCCTCGGCGCAGAAGACCTATCTGCATCGTGGCCTGGCCGAGCGCGACTTCGAGCGCCGCTTCCAGCTGGCCGACTATGTGGTCGTGACCGATGCCGATCTGGTCAACGGCCTGCTGTCGATTTCGCTGAAGCGCGAACTGCCGGAGGCCCTGAAGCCCCGCCGGATCGAGATCGGCGCCGGCCAGCCGCTGATCGAAGGCAAGACGGACAAGGCCAAGGCGGCCTGAGCCGTCTTCAGGCGAAACTGGAAAGGGCGGCGTTCGCGCCGCCCTTTTTCTATGCGCCTATTGGGCGGCCAGATGCGAAAACGCGGCGACGACCTGTTCGTAGGCCGGCCGTTTGAACGGCACGATCAGCTCGCAGGCGTCCGACAGCGGTCC
>Ga0209643_1002292_pt1 | contig 12895 bp, 13 predicted proteins | sample AutmiccBRH37_all_FD_187383 | JGI IMG/M metagenome (GOLD analysis project Ga0209643, IMG submission 187383) | Deep subsurface microbial communities from Mt. Terri, Switzerland - Autotrophic microbial communities BRH/37_all (SPAdes) (version 2) | ecosystem: Environmental > Aquatic > Deep... | reverse complement strand
TGTGACGCACTGGCCAGTGTTGGGCTGCCACATGTGTCCGTAAAGGTACCATCTAGAGGAGACCAAAATGCCCAAGTTGAAGACCAAAAGTGGTGTGAAGAAACGCTTCAAGATCACCGCAACCGGTAAGGTAAAGCACGGCGTAGCCGGCAAGCGCCACCGTTTGATGAGCCATAACAGCAAATATATCCGCCAGAACCGCGGCACCAAGAAATTGTGTGATGCGGATGCTCGGACAGTCAAGAAATGGGCGCCATACGGCCTGGGCTAAGCCCGCCGCAGCGACTCTCTAACTTACAGGATATAGAATATGGCACGTGTCAAACGGGGTACGACCACTCGTACAAAACATAAGAGATTATTGGTTCAGGCGAAGGGCTATTATGGCCGTCGCAAGAACACCATCCGCATCGCGCGGCAGGCCGTCGAAAAAGCCGGTCAATATGCCTATCGCGATCGCAAGGTCAAGAAGCGGGCGTTCCGCGCGCTCTGGATCCAGCGCATCAACGCTGCGGTTCGCGCCGAAGGCATGACCTACGGCACGTTCATCCACGGCACCAAGCTGGCCGGCATTGAACTGGACCGCAAGGTGATGGCCGATCTGGCGATGAATGAACCGGCAGTATTTGGCGGCATCATCAAACAGGCGCAGGATGCTCTGGCGAAGGCTTAAGCATTTTCAGAAATTCAAAGAAGCGCCGGGGAGCAATCTCGCGGCGCTTTTTTATTGGGTTTCTCGCAAGGCTTGCTAGACGGTCAGCGAGAAAAAACGGGACAATATGATGAGCGACATCAAAGCGATCAGGGACAGATATCTGCGGCAGATTGAAGCTGCAGCCGATGGCGATGCGCTGGAAGCCATTCGCCTCGCCGCACTCGGCAAGAAGGGCGAGATTTCGCTGCTGCTGAAAACGCTCGGACAGATGACGCCGGAAGAACGGCAGGAGCAGGGCCCCAAGATCAACGGCGCCCGGCAAGCCGTCGCCGATGCGCTGACAGCCCGCAAGGAAGCGATGGAGACAGCCGCGCTGGATGCCAAGCTGGCTACCGAAAAGCTCGATCTGACCCTGCCCGGGCCCGCCGCACCAAAGGGCAGCATCCATCCGGTCTCGCAAGTGATGGACGAACTCGCCGAAATCTTCGCCGATCTCGGCTTCTCGGTCGCCACCGGGCCCGAGATCGAGGACGACTGGCACAATTTCACCGCGCTCAATATCCCGGACACGCATCCCGCGCGGGCAATGCACGACACCTTCTATTTCCCCCAGACCGATGCCACCGGCATGCCCAAATTGCTGCGCACCCATACGTCACCGGTGCAGATCCGCACGATGATGGATGTCGCCAAACAGACCGATGGTGCCGGCGAACCGATCTACATCATCGTGCCGGGCCGCACCTATCGCTCGGACAGCGATGCCACCCACACGCCGATGTTCCATCAGGTTGAGGGGCTGGTGATCGACGAGAATATTCATATGGGTCATCTCAAGTGGACGCTTGAGACCTTTGTCCGCGCCTTTTTCGAGCGCGACGATATCGAATTGCGGCTGCGCCCGAGCTATTTTCCCTTCACCGAACCCAGCGCCGAGGTCGATGTCGGCTTTTCGGTCGAACAGGGCCGCCGGATCATCGGCGGCGATCCGCGCGGCGACAATGGCGGCTGGATGGAGATTCTCGGTTCCGGCATGGTCCATCCCAATGTCATCCGCAATTGCGGGCTCGACCCCGATGTCTGGCAGGGCTTTGCCTTTGGCTGCGGCATCGACCGGCTGGCGATGCTAAAATATGGCATGGACGACCTGCGCGCCTTCTTCGACGGCGATCTGCGCTGGACCGAACATTATGGCTTTGGCGCGCTTGACGTTCCGACATTGAGCGGAGGAGTGGGCGCATGAAATTTTCCCTGTCCTGGCTGAAGGCGCATCTCGAAACAGATGCCAGCGCCACCGAAATTGCCGAGAAACTGACCAGCATCGGGCTGGAAATCGAAGGCATGGAAAATCCGGCCGACGCGCTGAAACCCTTTCGCGTGGCGAAAGTGCTGGAGGCGGGACCGCATCCTAACGCCGATAAATTGAAATTGTTGAAAGTTGATGATGGTTCCGCGGAGCCGTGGCAGGTGGTGTGCGGGGCGCCGAATGCGCGGGCCGGGATGATCGGGGTTTTCGGGCCTCCCGGAACCTATATTCCGGGCAGCGATTTCACGCTGAAACCCGCGAAAATCCGGGATATCGAGAGTTTCGGCATGATGTGCAGCTATCGCGAGCTGGAGCTGGGCGACGACCATGACGGGATCATCGAACTGCCGGAAAATGCTGCCGGTAAAGTTGGCACCAGCTACGCCGACTATGCCGAGCTCGACGATCCGGTGTTCGATGTCTCGGTCACCCCCAACCGGCAGGACTGCATGGGCGTCCGCGGTATTGCGCGCGATCTGGCGGCAGCGGGTCTTGGCAATCTGAAGCCATTGGACATTGCCACCCTCGCCCGTAGCGGCGCTGGTCCGGATGTCCGCACCGACGATCCCGACGGCTGCCCCGCTTTCTACGCTTGCACAGTCAAAGGCGTGAGCAATGGCGTATCGCCGGCCTGGATGCAGGCGCGGCTGAAATCGGCCGGGCAGAAGCCGATCAACACCCTGGTCGATATCACCAACTATGTGATGCTCGAGCATGGGCGGCCGCTGCATGTCTATGATGTAGCCAAGCTCAATGGCGGTCTGGTTGCGCGCAAGGCGAAGCCGGGCGAGACCGTGCTCGCACTCAACGACAATGAATACACGCTCGACGAGAGCATGACCGTGATTGCCGATGACAATGGCGCGCACGATATCGGCGGGATCATGGGCGGCGCGAATACCGGTTCGGACCAGGCCACGACCGAGGTGCTGATCGAATGCGCCTATTTCACACCGGAAAATATTGCCAAAACCGGCCAGAAACTGATGCTGGCCAGCGATGCGCGCCAGCGCTTCGAGCGCGGGGTTGATCCGGCTTTTCTCGATGATGGCCTGGAATTGGCCACTGCGCTGGTGCTCGAGCTGTGCGGCGGTACGGCGAGCGAAATCACTCGCGCCGGAACGCCGCCGACGGAGCCGCGCACCGTCAGCTATGACCCGGCGCAATGCTTGTCGCTGGGCGGGATTGATGTCGCTGCTGATCGCCAGACAGCGATTCTCGAAGCGCTGGGATTTGAGGTCTTGTGTTCCCGCGAAGGCGGGGACCCATCTCCCGATGGTTCCACGACCGAAGAGCGGGAGATGGGCCCCGGCCTTCGCCGGGGAAACTGGGCCATCACCGTCCCGACCTGGCGGCGCGACGTGCAGGGCTGGCAGGATATCGTCGAGGAAATCGTCCGCATCGAAGGACTGGACACTATTCCCTCTACCCCGCTGCCCCGCAAACCGGGCGTGGCCAAACCGACCGCCTCTCCCGAACAGCTGGCGGAACGCAAGGCACGCCGGGCAGCAGCGGCGCGCGGGCTGAACGAAGTGGTCAACTGGAGCTTCATTTCCGAAAAAGAAGCCGCGCCCTTCGGCGGCGGCAGCTGGACGCTGGCTAATCCGATCAGCGAGGACCTCAAGGTCATGCGCCCGTCGATGCTGCCCGGTCTGATCGCTGCTGCCAAGCGCAACAGCGCGCGGGGCGCTTCGTCGATCCGCCTGTTCGAAGTGGGACGCCGCTATCTGGAGTCCAGCGAACATACGACCATCGGCCTGGTGCTGACCGGCGAGAAGACGGCGCGAGGCTGGCAAGGCGGCGCGGCCAGCAAGTTCGACGCCTATGACGCCAAGGCGGAAGTACTTGCGATCCTCGAGGCGGCCGGTGCGCCGGTCGACAAGCTGATGGATTTCGGCTTTGATGACTCTGGGCATGGCAATGCCTATCACCCCGGCCAGTCCGGGACGCTGCGGCTGGGCCCGAAGAAGATCCTCGCCGCTTATGGCGCGCTGCATCCGTCGGTCACGAGGGCGCTGGGCCTGAAGGGCGCGGCAGTCGGTGCGGAGATTTTCCTCGACGCGATTCCGCTGAAGAAGAAATCAGGCCATATGCGCGACGCCTTTGCGCCACCGGCGCTGCAGGCGGTGACTCGCGATTTTGCCTTCATCGTCGATGCCGATCTGCCGGCGGGCGATCTGGTGCGCGCGGTGAAGGGTGCCGACAAGAAGCTGATCAGCGATGCGCGGATTTTTGATTTGTTCGAGGGCGCAAGTGTTGGCGAGGGCAAGAAGTCGCTGGCGGTGGAGGTAACCCTGCAACCGACCGATGCAACATTGACCGACGAGGATCTGAAGGCGCTTTCGGACAAGGTGGTTGCCAGTGCCGAAAAATTGGGCGCGGAATTGAGGGGGTAGAGCTAGCCCCTCCCCTTCAGGAGTTCCGGGTTGGACTGCCCCCCCGGCAGTCCAAGATCATGCCGGGGGCATAATCGGCCCGGAACTGGGTTGGGGTGGGGCCTGTCCTCACTCACAAAATTCGGAAGCTGGCATCGAGCCAGCTCCCTCATATTCCACCCCTTTCCCCTCCCTTGAAAGGGAGGGGTTTAGAGAAGAAACAAAACTGATGACCAAACCACGCCGTACATTCGCGATTATCTCCCACCCCGATGCGGGTAAGACGACGCTGACCGAGAAGCTGCTCTTGAAGGGCGGCGCTATTCACCTGGCCGGCGAGGTCAAGGCGCGGGGCGACAACCGCAGGGCGCGGTCGGACTGGATGAAGATCGAGCAGCAGCGCGGGATTTCGGTGACCTCCAGCGTCATGACCTTCGAGCGCAACGGGATCGTCTTCAACCTGCTCGACACACCGGGCCACGAGGATTTTTCCGAGGATACCTATCGCACGCTGACCGCGGTCGACAGCGCGATCATGGTGATCGACGCGGCGAGCGGCATCGAGGCGCAGACGCTGAAGCTGTTCGAAGTCTGCCGGATGCGCAACGTGCCGATCATCACCTTCGTCAACAAGGTCGACCGCGAGGGCCGTGATCCGTTTGACCTGCTCGACGAGGTCGCCGACAAGCTGGCGCTGGACGTCTGTCCGATGAGCTGGCCGACCGGTATGGGCGGGCAGTTCGAGGGCGTCTATGATCTGGTCAACAACCAGCTGCATCAACCCACCGGCAGCAGCAAGCAATATGACGGGGTGACGCAGCAGTTCACCGGTCTGGATGATCCGAAACTGGCCGAAGTGCTGAGCGGCAGCGCGCTCGAACGGCTGACGAGCGAGGGCGAACTGGCGCAGGGCGGCTATAGTCACTTTGATCTGGCGGCCTATCAGAACGGCGATCTGACACCGGTCTATTTTGGCTCGGCGCTCAAGCAGTTCGGGGTCGAGGAGCTGATCGAGGCGATTGCCGACTATGCGCCCTCGCCGCGCCCGCAACCGGCCGAGCCGGCGCCGATTGATCCGGAGAGCGACGATGTCACCGGCTTCATCTTCAAGATCCAGGCGAACATGGACCCGCAGCACCGCGACCGCATCGCCTTCATGCGGCTCTGCTCGGGCGAGTTCAAACGCGGCATGAAGCTGACGCCCTCTGGTCTCGGCAAGCCGATTGCGATCCACTCGCCGATCCTGTTTTTCGCGCAGGACCGCGAAATTGCCGATACCGCGGAACCGGGCGATATCATCGGCATCCCCAATCACGGCACGCTGCGCGTTGGCGACACCTTGTCCGAGAAGAACCAGGTGCGGATCACCGGCCTGCCCAATTTCGCCCCGGAAATCCTGCGCCGGGTGATCCTGCGCGACCCGACCAAGACCAAGCAGCTACGCAAGGCGCTCGACGATCTGTCGGAAGAAGGCGTGGTCCAGGTCTTCTATCCCGAAATCGGTGCCAACTGGATCATCGGCGTTGTCGGGCAGTTGCAGCTGGAGGTGCTGGTGTCGCGGCTGGAGGCGGAGTACAAGGTCGATGCCTATCTGGAACAGGCACCGTTCGAAACCGCCCGCTGGATCAGCGGCGACGAGGCGACGGTCGACGCCTTTGCCAATATCAACCAGAGCGCGCTGGCCAGGGACCGCGACAATAATCTCGTGTTCCTGGCGAAATCGGCCTGGGATGTCGGTTATCAGGAAGAGAGAAATCCTGATCTAAAGTTCAGCACGACACGCGAGCGCTAATCGACTAAATCCCGGCCATGGCGAGCCGATCCACCACCGACAAGGCCTTCCAGGCGATCATCATCGATGACGAAGGTCGGGTGTGCGCGGATATTCCCGAAAGCGCCTGCCAGCAGGAGCCGGGAAACTTCTTCAAACATGTCGGCGCGCTGGCGCTGACCAAGAGCGCCGACGGGCTGGTCGATCCCAAGCTGGTGCTGAGCTGGCTGATGACGTCGCTGGGCGCGCCGGTGGCGCTGATCGGGCTGCTGGTGCCGGTCCGGGAGGCGGGCGCGCTGCTACCGCAGCTGCTGACTGCGGGCGCGCTGCGACGGCTGCCGCGCCGCAAATGGGCCTGGGCGGCGGGGTCGCTGATGCAGGGCCTGGCCGCCGCCGCGATCGGACTCATCGCGATCAGCCTGACCGGCGTCGCGGCCGGTTGGGCCATCATCGTCGCGCTGGCGATCCTGGCGCTGGCGCGAAGCGTCTGTTCGGTCTGCTACAAGGATGTGCTCGGCAAGACCATCGACCGGTCCAGGCGCGGCACTGCCACCGGACTGGCCGGATCGATCGCGGCGGTCACCGTCATTGGCTACGCGCTGGCGCTGTCCTTCCAGCTGCTCGACCGAATGCTGCTGGTTACCGGCGGCCTGTTTCTGGCGGGTGCGGCCTGGGTCGCCAGTGCCTGGTTGTTTGCCACCCTGAAGGAAAAGGCCGGGGCCACCGAAGGCGGGAAGAATGCGCTGAAGGAGGCGCTGGCCAATCTTGCCTATCTGCGCGACGATCCGCAGCTCGCCCGCTTCATCCTCACCCGCGGCCTGCTGACCGCCACCGCGCTGGCGCCGCCGTTCATGATCGCGGTCGGCAGCCGCGCCGGCGAAGGCTATGAAAAGCTCGGCTTTCTGGTGCTGGCCTCGGCGCTGGCCAGCCTGTTGAGCAGCTTTGTCTGGGGCCGTCTGTCGGACCGGTCCAGCCGCAAGGTGCTGATGTTCTCGGCGATGGTCGCGGCGATCATATTGGCCGCGACCAGCTGGCTCGCCTTCGCTGGCGCTCTGGCGGGGGGCTATATCATGCCGATCTTGCTGTTCGGTCTGATGATCTCCTATCAAGGCGTGCGCCTGGGCCGGTCGACGCATCTGGTCGACATGGCGGATGCGGGCACGCGCGCCGCCTATACCGCGCTGTCGAACACGGTGATCGGATTACTGTTGCTCGCAGGCGGGGTTTTCAGTCTGGTCGCGAACTGGTTTGGCGGGGAGGTGGTGCTGGCGATCATGGCGGGGATGAGTGGGCTGGCGATTTTGGCGGCTTGGGGGTTGGAGGAGGTTCAGCGGGGGTGAGGAGACAGTAAATGTGTAGGCACATTTCAACCCGACCGCGCAGACACAGAGCCGATGACTAAAGCGCGTCTGGATAGAGGATCAGATAAGAAATTAGTCCGCAAACTCCGAAGGGCGGCACCACTTTGAAGACCACTGATTGATCGCTTAGATTAGGTAATCTCATCCCCCATAATAGCAAAAAAATCATGCTGGAAAAGGTGATCAGAATCGCCGCGATCGATATTACTGGGTTTAGAAAGCTGGCGAAATAAAAATGCGCTCCGCAAAGCAGCCAATAAATTATCACTATCCGATTCCAGTTGTCCATCGCTTCAATAATGAAAGCGGCATTGTGCAATTTCGAGCACCTGCGCATCACCCTCTCCTCGCACCCGGTAGACCAGCCGATGCTCCTGCGTAATCCGCCGCGACCACCAGCCTTTTAACTGACCGCGCAGTGGTTCGGGCTTGCCTATTCCTTTAAATGGATGACGGCGGCATTCTTCAATCAAGGTGTTGATTCGGTCGAGCAACTTCCGATCATTGTTCTGCCAGTGGCGATAATCTTCCCACGCTGTTGGCCAGAACGTGATCTTCACGGATAAATCAGCTCGTGTTCCTCGCCTTTGCCAGCATCAAGGCCTCGTATGGCCTCCATCAAACGACGCGCATTTTCTGGCGAAGAGAGCAGATGAATAGTCTCCTCCATCCCTGCCCATTCGCTTTCGGATATCATCACCACTGCCTCACCATTCTGACGGGTGATTTTTAGAGGAATCTTGTCTGCTACCACACGGTCCATCAAGGCCTTCAGATTGGCACGGGCCTTCGAGAAATTTTCCATCAACATGATGGGTTTTTTCTGTACCTATTGTTGTACAATGTCAAGATAGCTGTTGTCGCCCCAGCGAAGGCTGGGGCCCAAAGCAAGCTCCGGCACCTATCTGACATTGGGTTGGATCCCAGCGTTCGCCGGAATGACGAGCTTAGCCCCGCAACAGAAACACCGCGTGCTCCGCCAGCAGATTGGCCATGGCGCGTCCGGTCTGCTTGTCGCCGCTCAGAAACCACTGGCCTTCCTGCGTAAACTTGCCGTCCTGCACCAGCCCGCGGAAATCGTCGATCGTGACATGGTGGATATTGGGCGTGTCATACCAGCTTTGCGGGATCAGGCGGGTGACCGGCATGCGGCCGCGCAGCAGCAGCGACATGCGGATGCGCCAGTGGGCGAAATTGGGGAAGCTGACAAAGGCCTGCTTGCCGATCCGCAGCAATTCCGAGACGATCATGTCGGGCCGGTGGGTGGTCTGCAGCGTCTGGCTGAGCACGGCATAGTCGAAACTGCCTTCTGGATAGGTGGCGAGATCGGTGTCGGCGTCGCCCTGGACCACCGATAGGCCCCTGGCAACGGCGCGGGCGACATTGGCCGGGTCAATCTCCAGCCCGCGCGCGTCGCAGCTTTTTTCGTCGCGCAACGCTGCCATCAGCGCGCCGTCGCCGCAGCCGATATCGAGCACCCGGCTGCCCGGGGCGATATTGTCGGCGATGATCTGCAGGTCGGGACGGAGTCTGGTCATTGGTCTGGGCCAGTGCCGTTAGGGCTGAGCTTGTCGAAGCCCGGATCTGGTCGAGAGGTGTCCTTCGACAGGCTCAGGACGAACGGAAGGAACGGGCTCAGCCCTAACGGAAACAAGATGTTCATTTCCCTTCTCCCGCCTTCAGGAAGCCGTCGACGATGCGGTTCATTTCCGGATTCTCGAGCAGGAAGCTGTCGTGGCCGAACGGGCTGGACAATTCCATGAAGCTGACCTCGGCGCCGGCGGCGTTGAGGGCGTGGACGATCGCCCGGCTTTCGCTGGTCGGGTAGAGCCAGTCGGTGTCGAAGCTGATCAGGCAGAAACGGGTTTTCGAGCCCTTGAACGCATTGGCGAGCACGCCGCCATGCGCCTCGGCGAGATCGAAATAGTCCATCGCGCGGGTGATATAGAGATAGCTGTTGGCGTCGAACCGGTCGACGAAGCTGATGCCCTGGTGGCGCAGATAGGATTCGACCTGAAAATCGGCGTCGAAGCCGAAGGTCTTGGCCTCGCGGTCCTGCAGCCGGCGGCCGAATTTCTCGGTCAGGCCGGCTTCCGAGAGATAGGTGATATGGGCGGCCATGCGGGCGACGGCGAGGCCGCTGCTCGGCGGATCATCGTCGGCATAATAGGCGCCGCCGCGCCAGCGCGGGTCGGCCATGATCGCCTGTCGCCCGACCTCGTGAAAGGCGATATTCTGGGCGCTGTGCCGCGCGGCCGAGGCGATGATCACTGCCGAGGCGACGCGTTCGGGATAGAGCGCGGCCCAGCTGACCGCCTGCATCCCGCCCATCGAGCCGCCGACCACCGCATGCAGCCGCTCGATCCCGAGATGGTCGAGCAGCATCGCCTGCGCCCGGACCATGTCGGCGATGGTGATCACCGGGAAATCCATTCCCCAGGGCTGCTCGGTTGCGGGGTTCACCGTCGCCGGGCCGGAGCTGCCAAGACAGCTGCCCAGCACATTGGCGCAGATGATGAAATGGCGGTCGGTATCGATCGGCTTGCCGGGACCGACCATCCGCTCCCACCAGCCGGGCTTGCCGGTGAGCGGATGGGTCGAGGCGATATATTGGTCGCCGGTCAGCGCGTGGCAGACGAGGATCGCGTTGCTGCGGTCGGCGTTGAGCTGCCCGTAGGTTTCATAGGCATATTCGACCGGCGCCAGGCTGGCGCCGCTGTCCAGCGGCAGCGGTCCCAGCAGGCGGACCGACCGGTCCAGTCCAAAACGCGTATCTTCGGTCATCATCAAGGCAGCTAAGCGGCGAAATCCCGAGCGTCAAATGATAATGCGGTTGACTGGCGGGCCGCAATGGCTAGTCCGGCGTCAGCAATCATCGCAGCACATATGGGCAAAGCCAATGAACGGACCGAAACCGAAAGAGTGGATCATGGGGATAGCACCCTATGTGCCGGGCAAATCGAGCGGCGACGACGGGCGCAAGCTGGTCAAGCTGTCGGCAAACGAGAACCCGCTGGGCTGCAGCCCGGCGGCGGGAGCGGCGCTGAACGCGGCGTCCGGCTCGGTCGACCGCTATCCCGACCCCGGCTCGACCAGGCTGCGCGAGGCGATTGCCGCCAAGCACGGGCTGGACCCGGCGCGGATCATCTGCGGCACCGGCTCCGACGATGTGCTGCATCTCGCCGCCAATGCGTTCAGCGGGCCGGGCGACGAGATCATCTATGTCAAATATGGCTTTGCCGTCTATGATATCGCGGCGCGGCGCTATGGCGGCACGCCGGTGATCGCCGACGACAGGGATTATGGCACCGATGTTGATGCGATTCTTGCCAAGGTCACCGAGAGGACACGGGTGATCTTCATCGCCAATCCCAACAATCCCACGGGCACCTTCGCGCCGCGCGCCGAGATCGCACGGCTGCACGCGGCGCTGCCCCACCATGTGCTGCTGGTGCTCGACGCGGCCTATGCCGAATATATGGACGAGGGACAGGATGACGGCGCGCTGGAACTGGCCGAAAGCGAGGCCAATGTGCTGGTCACCCGGACCTTTTCCAAGATCCACGGGCTGGCGGCGGAGCGGATCGGCTGGGGCTATGCCCATGCCGACATCATCGGCGCGATGAACCGGATCCGGCTGCCGTTCAATGTCACCACCGCGGGCCAGCAGGCCGCGGTCGCGGCGCTCGCCGCCGACGACTTTGTTGCCATGAGCCGCGAGCATAATGCGAAATGGCGGCAGTGGCTGAGCGAGGAAATGGAGGCGCTGGGCAACCACGGCCTGCGCGTCGTGCCCAGCCATACCAATTTCCTGCTGGTGCTGTTCGAGGGCGCGGTCAGCGCCGAACGGGCCAATGCGGCGCTGATGGACAAGGGCTTTGCGGTGCGCTGGCTGCCCGGACAGGGGCTGGTCAACGGCCTGAGGATCACCATCGGCACCGAGGAAGAGACCCGCGGCGTTGCCCAGGCGCTGCGCGAGATACTGGAGAGCGCCGGCTGATGCTGCCGTTCAGCCATATCGCGATCATCGGTCTCGGGTTGATCGGATCCTCGATCGCCCATGCCGCGCGCCAGACCATGCCGACGGCGCGGGTCACCGGCTATGACAGCGATCCGGCGGTGCGGGCGCGGGTGATCGAGCTCGGCTTCTGCGACGATGTCAGCGACTCCGCCGGAGCCGCGGTGACCGACGCCGATCTGGTGATCCTGTGCGTGCCGGTCGGGGTCATGGCCGAGGTTGCCGCCGAGATCGCCGCCGACCTGCCGGACGATGCGATCATCAGCGATGTCGGCTCGTCCAAGGAAAATGTGCTGGCCGCGCTCGCCGAGGCGCTGCCAGCGGCCCGGATCATTCCGGCCCATCCGGTCGCCGGCACCGAGCATAGCGGCCCGGACGCCGGCTTTGCCACCCTGTTCCACGACCGCTGGTGCATATTGACCCCGCCCGAGGGCGCCGCGACCGGCGATGTCGAGCGGGTCCAGGCCTTCTGGGAAAGGCTCGGCGCCAATGTCGAGATCATGGACGCGAAACATCATGACCTGGTGCTGGCGGTGACCAGCCATCTGCCGCACCTGATCGCCTATACGATCGTCGGCACCGCGTCGGATCTGGAAGATGTGACCCGCGGCGAGGTGATCAAATATTCCGCCGGCGGCTTCCGCGACTTCACCCGAATCGCCGCCTCCGACCCGACGATGTGGCGCGACGTGTTCCTGTCCAACAAGGAAGCGGTGCTGGAAATGCTGCAGCGCTTCTCCGAGGACCTGACCGCGCTGCAGCGGGCGATCCGCTGGGACAAGGGCGACGAACTGTTCGACCTGTTCACCAAGACCCGGGCGATTCGCCGCCGGATCATCGAGGAAGGCCAGGACGATGCCGCGCCCGATTTCGGACGGGCGCACGACTGATCGCGCTGCGGGCGAAAAATAATCTGTTCAGATAACTCTCCTTCTTGCTGGCGAACTTTACAAACTTGACAGGGTTATAAGATTGAAAACGGGCACCCTCCGGATCGGCGATATCGCATCGCGGGTCACACGGGTCACACCCCCTTTTGCGGGAAAATATTCCTCCCCCGGAGCGGCGGAAAAGCGCGGATTTGAGAGTGAAGAAAGCGGGCGGACCATGCGGCAAGCCTAACCGATCCGGCCCGCTGTAGGAAAGAGCTTTCGTGGCCCGGCCCGATTTTCCGGAAGCCGCAGGATGAAGGGAATATACAAGCGGGAAAAATTCGGTATCCTGTAGCAATTCCCATGCGTAACAAGCGGTTGGGAACCGTCATGGGAGAGTGAATTTGACCGAAGCGACAGTGAGCAGCGCCCCCCGTTCCGCCGACCGGGGTACCCCGGAAGCCGGCTATGGCAGCAAGAGCTACCGCAACTATATTCTCGGCATATTGCTGACCGTCTATATCTTCAACTTCATCG